>ERZ1292625.396-Hain-H41-01um-R1-396-length-67235-cov-6_pt1 | contig 67235 bp, 63 predicted proteins | sample MGYA00564400_ERZ1292625 | MGnify/ENA primary metagenome ERZ1292625 (study PRJEB36523, sample SAMEA6512639) | groundwater metagenome | collected 2019-01-08 | study: AquaDiva: Metagenomics assemblies of 32 groundwater samples | reverse complement strand
GCCATCACCTATAATAAACATAGCTGTTAGCGGATCGGGAATAACTTTGGTAAAAGAGGTAAATAGCCTGGAGCAATCAGTAATACTTGGTCCGCGCTTTAATACGGTTTGCTTACCGACACCACTGATAGTAATATCCTCTGTGATGATGATCGGAGAATCGACGATATATTGCCCTTCCCTAATTAGCACATTTGGACAATAAACCGGAGATGCTACATCCTTACCGTAGTTGACATCGTAGAATAAGGAGCAATAGTCAACTGCTGACTGAATATCAGTAAAGTGTCCCAACAGTGTAGACTTAGCGACGATGATATCGTGAGTTAATTTTCCATCAAGATTACTAACGAAGAATCTAAGATCCTTCAGTGCGGAGCTAGAATTTAGATATCCCAAATGCGCCACACCGCGATTAAGGAATGGTGATACGTATTGTGCTATCGGACCACCACCAATTGAGTGAGCTATTTCCAATACGCCATATTCATTGAGCGCTATATATGCCAGTGACACATTATATGTTTTGAAGTTTAGAATACCAGAAAACTCTTTTCTTATACCAGATGCAAGGTAAGTACCGGCAGATACTGATATCATCAAATAAGCACCACCATCAGAACCACTCGATGCTATCGATGCTTGACACCCCGTTATTATACCAGACGATCTTAAATCATTTCTTGGTCCCTCAATATATTTCTCAACAAATCCAGGGCAGACTTGTTCGATATCAATGGTGCCAAAGTTACGTTTATCAATGATTGATGGGATACCTCCGGTACCGGTTGTACCAAATACCCTGCCCGTAGCATTTGAGAATAGACATCGAGATAACCACAGCATATCCTTGGATACCTCAAAACCTCCAAATAGGGAGCATGTCAGATTGACTAATGGTTTTGCTGTTGATATAACTCTAAGAGAAACAAATGATAAGCCGTCCGGAGACCTTACCTTGAACGCTCCATCATTTTCCATGGCCAATAGCGAATTTGCCACATAAACCTGCTCACCAGTATTACTAAGCGAGTCTTGGAGATATGCTAAGCCATCAGTTGTAACGTGAAGCGTATAGGTTTCTCCGCTTTTGATAAAATTACTTGATACATCGATAATTGACGCAAAGAACCCTACTGATGATAGGACATTACTCATTTCCATTCTTTTGGAGTAAAAGATATTTGCATCTTGCGTTGCAAAGACATCAACCATCAATAGTCCCGAAAGTGAACTGGTGTCTTCGAAATTCAACTCCGAGAGCGGTGCGGAACTGCGTGATATCAATATCGTACCAGTACTACTCAGAGAACCGGTAAATGTGAAGGCTATCGGAGCATCTAGGATGATCTGAGTTGCATCTATTCCTGAGATTAAAAACAAACCATCATCAGTGGTTACTGATGATCCGGTAATTACCACTAAATCACCAGGTCTAATATCTAGGTCTAGAAGACTACCAGCAGTGTAATTTATTTTTGCAGAACCAGAGCCTAGCGAGGCCTCTCTGTTGGATATGGATATTGAGTTTTGGAAACTGCGAAATAATTGACCATTAATGAACGTTGAATTACCATAGGAGCCATGGACAGTTATGTCGGCAAAACTAGATAATCCCAATGCAGTTAATGCATCATTGGAATTAGCAGACGAGATTGTTAGAGTTCTTTCCTTTATATCTCCAGAAAAATTAGGCAAGGCATGTGATAGTGATATTTCATACCCAGCAATTGTCCTAATCTTATATGCCAAAACCGCCAAATGATTCACAGTTAATCCTTCGTTTATTTTATCAACAATGGAGTCTACAGTTTGATCTGCACCAAGAGATGCATTATAACATGAGATTGTAACCGGAGTATAATCATCAACTTGAATACTTATCGAGTTAACGGTAGCAGTTATGAGATCTGATCTAATACCAAATGATGTAACTGTTGCTGCGTTTGGATTGGCAATAATAATGTCTGGCGTATTAGAATAACCGTTTCGTAATCTAGTGGTTGAGTTGAGTCCATTTGGATTGAGGGTCTTGAAGTTATTTTGAGTCACCGTTCCAAGCGCCAATCCAGTAGACGAACTGTACAGCTTTCCGAAAACTTCAAGACTTACCAATCCAGTTCCTCCATCAGTAGTGATTGAGGAAATATAGAATGTTCTATTGTCATTATCTGATAATGCACCGCTTATAGTCAATATATCGAACTTTGCAATTGATTTTGCAAAAGTCGGCACATTATCGAATGTTATCACTACTGTAGATTCTGATGATGAGGCGAATGAGATGGTTGATGCCGAAACAAGCGTCTCGCCTAACGAATCGCTTGAAAACGAATCGTTTGTTTTGCCAAAACGAGTGATGCCATTTTTCGTAAGATATAGAAGATTCTTGGCTATTGCCGCCTCATTGCCACCTGCAATCTCTTCAATGGCACCCTGAACCGATGATGAATCTATGGTAGATGTATTTTGATTATCGAAGAATATCTGATCTGCCGAGTGTGAATTATTCTCAGAGCTTATACTGTCACCAGTGTAATTAAAGTGACTATCAACCAGTGTCTGAATCGAGCTTTGAAGATTAGCGGCCGCAAATGTCTTTATTCCGGTTGCCGAAGGTGTAGCTGTTATCTCGGCAACGGATATCGCCTGAGCTACATGTCGATCCGTTGCCAGAGGATTAATATGAGCAGACAGTGTCGCTGACAGTTCCTCTACTTGAACTTGAATGATATCAATCAATCTGGCGATTATAGATACTTCTGATTGAAGTACTTGAGTTGGAAAGTTGAGTTTGAGTTTGCTCTCTTCTATTGATGCAACATCAGAGATATGATCATTAAATATTGGACCATAGACTAGTCCGGCTATATCAAGTGACTCTGTTTTGATATTTCCAGATGGATCGATAACAGATGAGATTCGTTCTGCCAGTGTTTGTCCGATAGAGCCCTGGGGGTTAACTCCGAGTGTTTTTTCTATTTGAATAATAGCAGAGCGTAATGAGTTAATAACATCAGATGTGATCTCCGTGATGTTATCACGGACTATTGGCAATTCTGACGGCGTATCGATTTGATTTGGATATTTGGTGCTCATGTTAGTTTATCCCAAGTATTTCATACAGATTGGACGATTCAAATGTCACTATTATTCTGGTGCATTCTATATATGCCGCTGATGTATTTTGAATCATCAAAACATGATACAGACTGCTAGATGGAGTATAGACTTGTGCCAAGTCAAAGTATGATTGAGTTGCATTTCTGGTTATAGCAGCTGACGTACTAACTAGTGATGGAATATTGGTGTTGTTATTAAACGCTATCATTGAGAATATGACAGTATCGGTCGCCGCTGATCCTCCGAGCAACCTTATAGACTTCATCTTTTGGCCATTTGGAATGTCTATCGGAATACTGCAGTAACTACCAGCCGCAATATAAACTCGTGGTATAAAGATCTGGCCACCACTAGCAAGATTGGTCCCTGACCAAATAGTGTTTATTCTATTTACTGCCGTTACGGCATCAGCAAACATATCAGTTGCAGAGAATGCGGTTGATGGTGTTGTTACCGCATCAGATACTTGGCCCTGATATAGCCAATATGTTCTTTCGGATGTTCTGGTTCCGACAAATATATCTCCACTAATTGCTGCCGTCCCAGAGATAGTTATCGAGTCATCAATAATTGTTGCGCCACTTACATCAAGTGTGCCACCAATCGTGAGATTGGATGATATTCTGTCATCAGGAGTATCTTGTGATGTTATATTTGATATTGAATATACTTTATTGGTACTTGGGAATTTAGTTACATTTGTTAAATCAGGAGATGAGATTCCTGTATTTGAACCAGTAAAGCAATTGATTATGGATATCTGATGATATCGCGATGGTGTAGTATCGGGATAAAGATTGACTTTGCCAGCAGCCCCAAACGAGCAGCTGCTGATTGCTATATTGCCTTTTAGCGATGCGGTGTCATCAAGCTCGAATGCCACAATGCCAGAAAAGGCATTGGCTCCAATGGCAAATACTGACTTATCAACTGTAGATACTGTTAAATTTGTAAATGTTAGTTCGTTTATTTCTACACGAAGTACATCCGAAATAATTAGATCGGCTAATCCAATCCATCCTTCACTTACATGAAAGTTATTTAGTGAAATCTTACCAGAAGTAAATGTCGAATGTCCAGCCGATGCTGATGTGGCAGCAGTGTTAAATCCAGACCCAGCAATAAAAATACCACAACTGACATCCATAGTCTGGTCTGATGCTGCAACATTATAAGTTGCATCGATGATAGATGATGAACCTTCACCAATTATAGTAAGTGGAAAGTCTATAAACAAACCGTTTCTTATCAGGTTATTGCAATATGCTATTCTAGATGCTGAAGATGGTGTGGCCAAAGCAAGCATCCAATCTGCTAACGTTAATGCCGTTGTATCAGTTAGAGATACGCTGTGCGTTCCTGCTTTGAGCTTTATTTCTGGAGTTCCAGCAAGAGGATATATCTCGGAGAATCTCTTGGCATACTTGATGGCCTTTACAATACTCGTAAAATGGCCCATTCCGTAGTGTGGGCTTACGGTTATTGAATTTATAAGCTTTAAGTCTAGGTGATCAATGAAAAGCCGCTGATCAATTATGCTGATTGATACCCCGTCATCTTCACCAGTTGCCAGAAGTATAATTTTCTCTTCGCCCCATGGATAGGAGCAACTTGGATCTGGCGGAGAAAAGACAATCTTTCCATATTGGTTTATTCCAACGAATAGCTTGTCATATGTTGTTGTATTTATTCCGGTGATAGTCGTTTCGCCTAAAATCTCAAAGCGCCTTCCGCCTACATAGCATATGCCACCAAGTATTGTTACATTATAGATTCCAGAAACATCAGATATAACAGTTACTTCAAGACCAGAAACTACACCAGAGCTTCGAAGCTCTGATGTTGGCCTTTCAATTAGGTTATACTTAAATGATGTTGATAAGTCCTTGGTACCAAGATTACCGAAGTTTAGTCGCGATAAGAATAATGCGCCGTTAATACCACCATCAAATTTACCGATAAAGTGTGAATAGCATACGTTTGAGATGATGAGATTATTTTCGTTATTTATAGGTTGAGATGGAAATAAATTAGCAGCCTTTGTATCTCCGGCAATGCCAACATAATTATATAGGTATGTTTTATTTGCTATAAAGACATCGCAAGAAAAGTTATTCAAATCTGAAACTAGAGAAATATAGCTAAAATCGCCAACAATCTTTTTCTTTACTGCAGAATTGCCATCCAGCCAAATATTTACACAATTATCAGTTGTGTTTTCAAAATGCAACACAGATATTGTGGCATTACTCGGATTATATAATCCGGTTATGCAATATAAAGATTCTCCACCAAAAGATGCTGATTCCTGCTCTATAATTACGTTAACATTTAACTTACGTGATTCGTCTAGAAATACTTCTAGCAGCGAAGACGCGATTAGCGAATTAACATTTAGAAATTCCAACGAATCAACAAGAATTGTAGCGTCATAGATTATCAATCTTGCATTGGATGTTGATGAACTAATAAATCCAGTGGGCAATTGTCGCGATGATACGGTGAGAAGTGAAGATGATACGGACGTAATCTCATAAGAATTTATAACAGTATCAATAATAGTGACAATATCACCAATTTTAATTTCAGAATCGATAAAATCGATAGCCGATGAACCGCTACTTATTGTCCCCTCACCCTCTATGACTGATATAGCCGTAGTATCAAGCTTCTTTAGCAACCCGGTATATTTCGAACCCGCAATGTAATAAGAAGATCCGGGCTGACCGTAAATAATCTTTGATTCAAACTGTGTAAGGCCAAGAGAATCAATTGCTCCATCATTTCTAATTATCTCTATACTAGACTCCAGATCATCAATGGATGATATGTTGTGAGCTATTACTAGTTCGGTTCCACCAAATTCAAGATTGACCCTGAACGCCAATATTGGAAGACCAAGCAAATCAATCGTTTCGTTGATTGCCTTTATTACGGAATCAATTGATGCAGTCGTAATAGCTGCATTATAAACATCAAAAGCATATTGAGTACCATTAATTTTAATATCAATATATCTATTGCTAACGGTAATCTCTGCCGCATTAAACCCAGAAGATACACAAAACGGAGCATCTGGATTAATGATTTGAATACAACTCGAAGAGCTTAATCCAGTTTTTTCGCGATTTGACGTAATGAGACCAATGGTATTGTAAGATCTGAATCTCTTTAAAAAGATCTTAGTATCTACAGCGGTGTCAGAAGATGGAAAGGTCCCAAATAGGAAAAATCCAGTAATGTTTGTTGGCCCGGCATCATACTGTATTTGGTAAACTTGATATTCTGACGCAACGCCATCAATAGTTAGTTCTATGATATCACCAATACCTACTGATTCAGTAGGTATTGGCAGCGGAATATCAAGTGTGATCTCGAAGTATGGCTTATCGCCAAGGTTTTGTGTTACAGTAACTGTGCTGCTATCAGATAGTAAAACTCCATATGTCGAGTCATTCCGATCTGACATTACTGAGGATCTTGTGAATCCATTAGAGTGAAGTAGATCCTGATGCTCTACAACTCCGAGACCGATTAAATCAGAGATATCGCCTATTGCACCTTGAACATCATCGCTTGTTACGTTTGAATCTTGTGATTTGTCAAAGTATATTTGATCCGCACTATGGGAGTTGTTGCTTGATGATATGCTGCTACCGTCATAATTTATATGGGAGGCAAATATATCATCGAGTATATCTTGAACTGTTGAGGCTGCTAAAGATTTTGCTCCAATAGCTGAGCTGGTATTTGATATCTCGACAGTAGATATTGCAGTTGCTGAGTGACGACCAGTGGCTAGTGGATTAATATGAGCAGATAGTGTTGATGATATAGACTCTATTTGCGCCTGAATTTCATCGATCATTCCTGATACAATTGATATTTGTGATTGAAGAACTTGCGTTGGAAAATTAAGCTTAAGTTTCGACTCTCTAATCGCAGCTGTTACGGCTATTTGATCGTCAGAGACTGGACCATGAATAAATCCGGCAGCATCAAGGGCCTCTTGTTTTAGGTTGCCAGAAGAATCCATTGATTGGGATATTCTCTCCCCAACAGTTAACCCAACGGCACCCTGTGGATTAACACCAAGTGTTTTCTCTATTTGTATGATAGCAGAGCGCAAAGAATTGATAGCGTCTGATCCAATCTCGAAGATATTGTCTCTGACAATTGGAAGTTCTGACGGAGTATCGATTTGATTTGGGTATTTAGTTTTCATTATTAGTTTGTACCGATATTGGCTTTACTTTTACTGATGGTTCTTGACTTCTTCCGTTGATGGCATCAATAAACGATCGCCTATCAACCAAAACTCCGCGATTAGTGAGCGATGATTTGGCTTGTGCCAGTTTGAATAGCTTAATCAGACTTATTCGCCTATTGATCATATCGGATTTATCCTTCATACGGAATCTGATAAAGTATATCTGTTTTATCTAGTCGAATCATTGTTAGCTTTTGTCTTCCATATTTATTAAATACAAATCGTTCACGAGAAACATTTAGGATCTCATAGATATACTCTATATCTCCAGTAAAGTCAAATCTAACAACTAGATCACGGTCTTTAATTATTGGTTTGAACAGAGCTAATCCTGGCGGTTGAAAATCTTGTCCGAGATGGTTATGATCTCCGAGCTTAAGATCTTCTGCAGCTTCATAAAATCTAACCATTACACGATGATCAGATCGGCGAAGATTGATAATTTGATCGTAGCCATTAACAAATCCTGTGCCATAGCAAAATCGGCAACTTCTAATCTTTGGATGCTGCCTTCTCAGTGTAACGCAGCTACATGTCTCACCAGACCACTTTCTGCGAAATAGAACACACTTTTCCCCGACAGTCTCCATTAACTCTTCTTCTCTATCCATGGCACGTTGGAATATGTCTAATCCACGAAATCCATTATATTCTCCACCTAGATATGTTCCACAATCATTCTTTCCGTTTAAAACTTCCCATGGCAGAGGTTGGTGATACCCACAGTGATCAAGGCCGTCATGCTCCATGCGCTCGAAATCAGAAAAATCAGGTACTATAATTCCGACAGAGTTATTTTGCCTGCCGGTTGATTCTTGATCTTGAAATGAAGCCGTCCCATATACAATGACATTGTTATCGTCCTGACATAGCAGGAATAATTTGGCCACTTCTCCAATATCATGCGATACGGCCACTGTATCGTTTAATCCACGACCAGAGGACGGAATCGTTAATGTGTTATTGATCCTATCGACAGAATTATACTTAATAACCTCAGAGCCTATAATAAGAAATCCAGCTTCGGGATAGCCAGAAACATCTTCAACTTCTATTATAGCTCCATCTGACATTAAAACTGATGTTAATGCTGTTTGATCTGGAATCGAAAACACTCCAGACTGTGATTCGACCATGCCAGAAGTATCGATAGTATCTTTATACGATTCCATAGCCCTTACTGCAAAGTAGTATCCGGTGCCCAAATCAAATCCATCAAGAGTAGCGGCAGTAATACTTGGATCCACAAGATACTTTGGGGGACTGTCAAAAATAGCCAACCTATCAGTTGAGTAGTAAATAAGCGAATTGATATCACTATTATAATAGCGAGATGCTAGCGTAGACCACTCCAGAGTTATATCAGAGCCATTTCCAACATCTAGCGCTTTCCTTATACCCTGATAGAATCCTACGAATCCTCCTTGAGGAAATATCGCAGGTAACACAACTCCGGTATATGCTACGGTAAACGGAATGACCTGATTTAGCTTGTTACCAACCAGATCAGTTGCTTCGATTCTTAAAGTATATGATCCATCACGAATAAACTCTTCTGGATCCACTGTTACCTGCAATATACCGCCAGATTGGACAATACCACTGTCCGATCCTATAAACGGCGCAGAGAATGCAGAATTAGAATATACGGTAGCTTTGTTTAGTGTAATTACTACACTTGACAGATCAATCGTATCGATATCATCTCGTATATCAAAATATAGTTTCTGAGGTACTGTTAGAATGTCTTTAGCAATTGGGCTTGACGAAAAAATATACGGCTTATGGCTCACTATCTTGAAGGAATAGTTGAAATTATAATAAGCACCATCAAGATCTTGGATCTGGACCCTGACTGCTAGTACCGAATCTTCGACAAAGTCGGTGTCACCATCAATAATGACACTCAGCGTATCTGAGTCTACCGTCAACTCCGAATATAGCCCATCAAATCCAGGAGAAAATGTGGCCCCCTCGATAACTCGAACTCCAGATATCTCGACAATCAATGTCGATGAGTTAATGCCGGGACCATCATCAAGTAATGTGAATTCTATCAAACAGTCTCTGCTGTTTTGTTTTGATCCCGCTGCTGGTTCTACACCCGTAATAGATATCATCTTTTGATCACCTATCCTAGGAATAGTTATTAGTAACTAGCTATTAATACTGATTATAAGTATATTTTAGCTATGTGGCTTGACCTTAACCTTACTCATTAGGTCTTCTTTTCGATCCTTTCTCTCTTCTTTTGGAATGTCATGATAGGAGAGAAGTTCGTTGACATATTTTCCGACATCTTCCTCTGGACTATTTTCCGAATCGAATTTAATCTGATTCTGAAATGCTTCAAGTTCTTCTGGGCGATCCAAATATACATCTGATTTCTCTTTCGTTTTCTTGCCCTCTTTTTCCATATGCTGAAAGCAATGGGTTAGTTCATGAAGAAGGTATCGTGCCATTACCTCGAATCTCTCATCAATCAGAGCTGTGCTTAAAAACACCTTAGCATTGATCGTCTTTGCTGTAACATCAAGATCTGATGTAAAAACAACGGCTATGCCATCGATAATTGAGATTGGTTGATCATATTCAGCACATAAATCTTGATATGTATCATCGGCTTTAAGGAATTGCTTTAGCTTAGCAACCTCCTTGGTTCTCATCTCAAGTCTTTTACTCTTTGGTGTCTTTACTTTGGCAAAGATATCAATCATTGGATACATCTCTTTCGGAGATTACAATTTCTGCCAAGAGAAGGCTTTGCTTAAAGGCCGCTATTCTTTCTTGGGCAATGGCGATTAGATGCTCAAGTCCGGCTATTTCTAACTTTAGTTCATTTGGTGTATGGGGAGAGCTAAATCCGAGATACTCTACCTTACATGTTTCCGGGCTTAGCATGTTCTTGAATCCTCTTCACTTTAGTTGTATCTATTTCATCTTCAAAATCATCCTGAGATGACACATCTTCATTCATTTGAGTTGTACCAGATGTCTTTGATTTAATTGATGGCAATGTCATGCCTATTTCAGATATACGATTTCTAACTAGCCGACACTTGTGCTTGAGGTCCAAGATTTCCTGATCACTATTTTCTATAACATACTTCGCCATAACCTTATCTCCTATTGATAATAAAGAACTCGAACTTTTCTAGTGCATGAAGAGTATCTGTTGCTGTAGAATAATATTCGGATAGCATCGCTTTTAGGTCAGCGATTCTTTCCTTTTCAAGGATATAAATGGTTTTCTCGGCTTCTTTAAGCTCTGACTGAAGTGCGATAATCGCTTTCTCCATCTCCAGAACCTTTGCCTTTAATTCGGTTTCACGGGCAAGAAACATGTCGCGAATGACATCAGCATCATCTTTTATCGCTGTTTCTTTCTTTTCGAATAGATTGGTGCGTTTAATGTTCCAAAATAGCATTGCAGCGGCAATAATAGCTCCCCAGCCACCTTGAGTAATGATGGCTGAGAACACAGTTGATGCTATTGATGAAAGAAGTTCCATATAATGATGGTAGAGTATTAGTAGGCTATCTGGTGGGGAATGGTAGGCTGTTGTCGTCTATTATTCCGTGTTGCTTGAGATATCTACGAGCCGTAGTCTTTCCTATTGAGAAATGTCTTCCAACGGCTGTGATGTTTCCATTATATAGCAAATAAGCGGCCTCCATAAGATCTTTAGGACAAGCCGCTTTGAGCTTTTTGCTGTTAATCTCCTGATACGAATCGACTATCGGGATATTATGTATCTTAAAATATGTCTTAATATCCTTATCAGTTACACCAAGTTCCTTGGCGGTTAATCCAATACTCTGTAGTCGATCATAACTTTCGACAAGTGCCTCCTTGGTTAAAATATACTTTAACTCTCTTTGCTGTTCATAATCCAAATATTCAGTTGCCTTCTTATGCTTTCTGTCCAAGAATATTGTTGCATTTCTATAAATATAAGGAACCATCCGACTCATCAAACCGTTACCACCATACTTTAGCTTAAAGCACTTTGATTCGGTTGGTTTCACCGGAGTTTCTCTATCTCTTAGATCCATGTTGTTTTTAAAGATCTCATGAACCGTTGTTAGAAAAGATTCTGTTCCGCAGAATATAAGAGATACCTGGGGCGCCTTACATGTTTTATACTTATAAGACGTAGCACAACCGTCGCCATCGAAATATCCACGAATAAAGTGATTGCATAGTTGGTGATTCATTATCCACTCTGGAAACTTGAGAGTTAAGCTCTTTCTCTCGGTAATGCCAAATCTAGCAAGATCGTCATAGATTTGTGTTGATCGGATAGTTAGTGTTGACTTGTATCTATCGCGAATCTTGAATACATACTTTGGATTATCATTCTTTATGTTTACCTTATAGGTATGAATTGGGCTTTCGGCATTTATAACTTGCCTAAACTTCATAAGATGATCAATATCTACATTTGACAACCCTATTCCTAGCGTTTTGTGCCTTTCGCCATTTTTAGGATTAGATCCACAAATAAAACCGTCCGCAGCGATAAATCCAGCCCAATAAAATGAATCTTCATTATCTCTGGAGAAGAATAAATCATCACATTTATAGCGCATATCGTGCTTATATGTTACATCATTTTTCTTCATATACCGTCGCAATGTTCCCTTGTTGATGTTTAATTTCCTGCCAGTGGCACTTACCGTGCCGCACTCTGCATATGCTGCAGTGAGAACATCTTTTGTTAGTTCACTTTCTAAATCTTTTGAATTTCGTCTCATAGTAGTCCATCTCCATATACCTTTGGAAATATATTACCATATTACTAACTATATTTATATGAGGCGCTTAGACCTCAAATGTTTCAAACGGCTAATTGCGGGGCTTGTACCTAGCGAATATGTCGAAAAGCTAATTGGCCCGGGGCGAATGGAGTTCTTCATAAACTTTAATCGTTCCCTGTAGCTCGTTAACCATGTTCCATATTGAGAATTGAGAACATCACTTAGTGCTGCGGGTTGATATGACACGCCTCCATCGGAAATGGTAATTTCGCGGCCCTTTTCTACGATTGACTGACTTGCCAAAGCGAAAATATAAGCCCCTTCTGTCAAAGCCGCAGCGAATAGCTTATAAATCACTTGATCGGAGAAGCTATAGCTTGTGAAGAATGGTACCATATTAAACTCACTCAAGGCTTGACACAGGAAGCAGACAAGTATATCATCCGTAAAGACATTGCACTCTTCAGTGATAATGTCTCCATAAGAATCATACTGTATGGCTCCAAATTGGTCTCGAACCGGTTTCTTACCATTATTACGTAATCTGGCTTTTAAGAACTTCAGTAGAGTGTTAATTCCGAGCAGCTCAGCATCGTTAAAATCAAACGCTACATCATCACCGAGTCTAATAGTACCTGCAGTTGAGCTTGCAGCATCAAGCACCAAGAATTGAAATACATTCTGAACAGAGATACCACCAATTGCAGCGCTCCACGAATCTGTCCAGTTTCCCTTATCGGCCAATGCTGGCACAGCATAGGTATAGATATAAAGTCCGGTATCAGAACGCGAAACTCCAGTACTTGTTGAGCCCAAAATAGTTGTGCCTTGAAGATCTTTGATTGTAATCTCGGGCATCGCATCAGTGTTCGTTGCAAGGCCATCAGTTCCATAATACTGGATTGATAAAACTACATCTTCACCACGAATTGCACTCGCTCTAGTATTTGACATTATTTGGGCTCCGCTCTTGGCGCTGATCTCATTTGCGATGCCACTGTAAAGTTATCAAGATTGATATAATCAGTGGAGTCTATTGTACTTTTTATAATAACGATATAATCACCAACCGTGTCGGGAGTATAGCTATAATAATACGTGGCAAGAGCCGAATCAGCAACGGTCATTAGTGCCGGAAATCCAGAAACCTCCGTTCCATTTGGTTTGATTATCTTTTCAATGGATGGAACGGAATTTAGGTATGGTTGGCCAGATACCAATACTTGAGTTGGAATCTTAACTACCGCACCCAAAATATAAGAACCTAATGCCATGACACCACCTACCATTAACTTAGCTATTAGTAGGGTGATGTTGGGCCTAGTTTTTATATAGCATCTTTTTGAGTACTCTAACGTGATTATCAAATTTGCAGTAATCGCTGTTGAGGTACGACATAGATAACCCGGGGGCCTTGCCTTCCTGGTCATCAAAGCAGAACTCAAACTTGCCATTATTGATCTTTGAGCAGCTCATTAATTTGATGCCGTTCATCGTCAAGAAGGCTGCTAGCGATAAGTCTGATGTAATAAAAGTGTTGGGATCCATGAGCCTCTCTGTTTAAGTGATCTATACATTATGGATCGGATATGAGTAGATCTTATCGTCGTGTAGCTATTCTGTGTCAAATAACACGGCTATTTATTTCTCAGAATTTGACCCGGCAGTCTTATTGGCCGCCTTCATATTCGATAGTTCCTCTTCAAACTCAAAGAAATCTTGCCCTATAGAATCTGATTCAAGATCTGACATATCCACAAAGTTTGGATCTCTTCTAGATGTTATGGTTGGTGTTGTTGCCGTCGCTTTCTTGATCTTTGCTGCGCAAAACTTCACCCTGCTCTTTAGCTGATCGTTTGTCATTATAATTTCTCCATATAAAAGAAAAGGGCCAAGCGGAGGTTGCCCCGCTCAGCCCAATTCTTATAACCCAACTAACTACTAGGGTACTGACTCGACGCCCTGGATTGTACCACCGGAAACTCCGCGAGGATTGACGATGCCGATGCCGATAATCTCAGAAACAACCCAACCGAGCTTGAGCTGCTTAGGCTCATCGGCGGGAAGAACTTCGATGTCCTGGCGGATTGGCATAACACCAACAAACTCAGGCTCAGCAGTTGCGAAAGCGCGACCTGCAGGAACAATCTTTGAGACGATGATGTCTGCACCGAAGATCTGGCCATAAAGACCGGTCTGGAGGATTTCACGCTGAGTAACAGGATCAACCTGTGACGCGCCTGCTGCACCTGCGGACTCCCAACTTAGAATATCAGTGAACTCATTGATATTCATGAAGTACTTGGAGGTCACAAGGTCCCAACGATCAATCTGGCGCTTGAGAGCGAGCATTCCGAGCTTGGAAAGCTTGCCGGTGTGAGCGGCATCAGTTAGATCGAGAGCCTGAAGTGTGTTCTCGCCACCCTTTGTGGTGTCAGATGCGAAGTCAAGAGCCGCAAAGACGTTGGCGTCTTCTTGGGCCTGGATTTCCTGACGAGCCTTTTGCTGGGCACGGTCAATGACGTTGAACCGGCGTCTCTTGACTTCTGCAATACGAACGGTAGGATTGCTGACAATCTCGAACTCAGGAACCGTTACGCGATCACCGAATACACGGCTTTCAGGTGCGGAACCATTTGAAGAGACAACAACTGCTGACACGTCGATATCACGGTCATAAACAGGGAGAGCACCTTGGGGAAGGGGGTCCACAACGAGGGCCTTACGACCAACGCCTGCGTAATCTAAGTTGCGACGAATTGGGGTTGCCATGGCCTGACCGAGAGCTACTTTGCCTTCTTGGGTAAGGAGAGCCTGCTTGATCATCTCGTCGCGCTGCTCGTCATTGAGAGAAGGGCCAGATGCAATTACTGCATTGGAAGGCTGCATCTCTTCGATGATAGCTGCATATTTGATGATGGCCGCAAGGGCCTCTTTCACGTTACCGGCGTTAAGCTCACCGTGTGTATTAAAGATGTTTGACATTGTATTTATATTCCTTTATTTATCTAAAATTATACTTGTGGGCCGAGGAGGTAAACAGCGTAGAACTCGGTAGTTGCGGCTCCACCGGCAGCGGCCGCTGCTGAGGTTGAAACTAGTGAGTTATCTGCAACGGTATTGACGAAGAGTGCGACAACGCTACCCGCTGCACCAGTAGTGAGAAGGCCGGTTGAAGCTGCACCATATAGTACGGCATTTACTGTGGTTGGGGCAGTACCAAATGCATCGGAAGTAACACCATAAAGACCGGGCATGGTCCAGAGGGTTGCTTTGCCTGAGCCGAAGGAAGTCCGAGGACCGACAACTACGATACCGGAAGCTGAGCTTGAAGCAACACCGGAAGCGAAGCCAGTTCCCTGACCAACGGTCCCGCCGATAACAGTGCCGAAAGAAGTACCGTAACCGGAAGTACCTTCGTCAAGAAGGCCGTATAGTTCGGGGTGAGTCACTGAGCCGGTTGTAACCTTAACGTCCTGAGTGATTGACATACCACCGGCGTCTGCGGCGTAGTAGTCACCAGTCTCTAGGGAGGTAAACTTGCCAACTTCGCCACCTACAATAGCAGCAGCGGTAGAGTCCAGAAGGTCATAGCTTCCGAGGGGAAGGTAACCGGGTGTGAGGGGTTTGAGAGCCATGTGTGAAATCTCCTAATTGAGTGTTTTAATTGTCTGATTGATTAACTTCGAAACGTCTTTCTTTCCTTGGTCATCAGCTGCTTTAGCCAGCTTAGTCAGGTAGTTTAAGGTCTGAGCATACTTAGATTGAAAATTACCAGAAGGGGTTGATGTGGCAATATAATGCGACTTCTCCTGCTGTTCTAAGCCATTCTCTACTAACCCACCTTTTCCCATCGCATCTGCTAGCGTCACACTCTTCGAGTGGCTTTGCAGCACTAAATCTCCGCCGGTTTCTTCTTGGAAGCCGTAAAGATCTTTGTAATCTGAAGATCTTGATGGAAGCTTTTCATTATACATACCAGTTAGGCCAGCATAATAGGATTTGGTTAGTGAATCTGAGAGACCCGATGAGGCGTCTCCGAAATATGAGGCTTTTGTTTCCTCTGCTTTCTTCTTTATTGTACCAGTATTAGTAGAAATAGATACCTTTTTCATGTTATTCTCTCTGGTGTGTAAAATATTTGAAGTTTTTATCTGTCCCTGCTCCAAAGCACGCATTGCGTTCGGCGCTGTGGCAATAATATCCTGCATGAGATCTTTGAGTTCTTGGTTGGCTCGAACCGCGCCCTTATCTATAGCGCCAACGATATTCTGGATCGTATCAGACTTAACTCGTGTAGCGATGTTGTAGTTTGACTTGATGAGGGCGACTGCAGCAATCTCTGGGCTCGTAGCTCTTTCGAGAAGGTTGGTGACTAGCTTCTTTTCGTTGACGAAATCTAGCCACCGCTTTCCGACCAACTTATTCTCTGACATTGCGACGAGAATCTTGGCGAGAATACTGGCTTCTGGTGATGCTGTTTCTAGTGGACCATGAAAACCTTCTGGTTGCTGATCCGCTGGGTTCATGGCACCAGCCTCTGTCATCATCCTGTCTATAACGGCCATAGCATCAACCGCGCCAACAATACAGTTTATCTGATCAGAATATCTACTAGTTACAAATTTATATCCTGCAAATCCGGCAATTGCAGCTCCTATTGCTGCTCCTACTAGCCCAGGAATTGGACCACCAACACCGAATCCAACCGATCCTCCGATAGCGGCACCACCAAGTGCAGCAGCGCCAGTGCTTTGATTTGGGGACCCGATATATCCCGAAAGATTTGTTTGTGGATCTTGGGTAATTAAGTACACAAAGTTTGCAATTGATCCTGTAACACCAGCACTACCTGAAAGACTAGTTCTCGCTGCATTTAAGGATTCAATACTTGTTGGTGACGTATAGGCCTTAATATTACCGATAATAACGTCTCTCTCTACTGCCGCTGGGCTACCAGATACCAATCCGATGGACTTAATGCAATCGATCGCATTATTTACCCTGCTTAATTCATCCTTTCCTTCTGGTGCAAATAGAACTGATTTAATTGTCTGTACCCCGAAATAGCCAATTCCACCAAGTAATGCTAATCCGCCAACACCCTTTCCAATGGCAAGTGCTGCTCCAGCCTTTGCGGCTCGTTCTGCCGGCGTAAGAACCTTGGCAGCTATAGCTGCCGCTTCTGCCGCCTGTTCTTTTGCCGCTGCAGCAACTTCCTCGGCTGTTTGTGGTGCTTTGGTTGTTGCTGCTGGTTTCGTTGCGGCTTTGGCGGCTGCGGCAGCAACACTTTCCGGCTGCAATGCCTTGCTTTCAGATAGTATCTTATATACATCGATTGGCTTCTTATACTTTATGTGAAACGCTTCAAGCTCGGCGGTTGTCATCTTTCCAGCCGCCTGTTCTAGCTCTGTTCTCATAGCTATCATGTCTTTCGACCATTCGGCAATGAATTCCTCGTATTTGGTAACGGGGTAGTAGCCCTTCACGCTACTCAATACTGCCTTTTGTGCTTCATCTGATTTTGATATCGCCACAAGGCTCTGTTCGAGAGTTTCGAGGGTCTTGGAATCAATCCTCTTTTCTAGCACCAAGAGCCCCGCCCTTGCCTCTGGATTGCTGACGGCTTTAAGCGCATCTTGCCCTATTGATACGTTGAATGACTTGGATGCCTTACCGGCATTTGCCAAATCCTTCAATAGCTCGAATCCACGTTCTACACTGGAAGATAAGCCAATTGGAATAAAGGCAGCTCTCTTCGATATTGCCTTTGGTGCCATTTTAGCCGCGAATATATCGAAGCATTCTGATCTGCCGGAGATCTTATTGATCATTATCTTCGGGCTCCAACATTTCCTGGATTGTTCTTTCGATCTGATAGGCAAGGGCTATATCGCGAACTGCAATAGCGTCTGATGCCATTTTGCGAAGCTCAGAAAGCATGGAGGCTTTTGCAGTGGTTACTTCGTCCTCGGAATATTCACAAGATTGATCGTGAGCGCCATCTTCGGCGTGACATATAGCACAATCTTCGGATACTTTTCCATCATCAGCGGAGTTTAATGCCTTGCTAAGTCCTGTGACCGCCTCGGTTGTCTTTTTAACCTGAGTTTCGAGCGCTGGGTTGGTCAGATCTTTTAAGGTGGTCTTCGTTTGGGCGAGCTTTAGTTGGGCCGCTTCAAGTGCCGAGTAATTGGCAAGCAACGTCTTCTCGAAGTTCTGCATAACCTCGGATTTCTGCCAACAGTGGCGGTCTTCCTTTTCCCAGTGTTTTGACATGTAGAGTATATCCTCGCTAATTATAGTGCTTAAAGTATTGGGAGAGAATTAGTAGAAAGTTATTATGACATAACGCAATGTAGAAATAATACAGGTTAAAGCTACAAAAGTAAGAATTCGATTGAGGATTGCACACTCGAAGGAACTGCCGTGCACAGGGCAACCCCCGGATGGTTTGATGTTGGTTGTGTCGAGGTTAATACCCCACTTAAGTTAACATAAAGTGTGCAGTTCAGAGCAAAGACGCAAGTTGTATCGTATTGATCTGTTGCATAAATACCACGCTGATAGTGAACGGTTACTCTCCCGCTGTTGATGACGGAGCTGTCTCCGGGCTTGTTAGCAACACGATATATGTAATTGACAACAACCCTGTATCCATCATTGACACCATCGCCGTCAAGATCTACGTTGAGTTCGCTGCCAACTGGGACAGTGATCACGCCATTGACATAGTTAAGGAATACTGATATATCGGATATAAAGCTTGACTGGATGATGTGTGGATTATCTAGTAAACCGGATACCTCAACTAGACTGACCCTCTTACCGTTTGAATCAATCTCCATCTGACTGGATAGGACCGGTATCTGCACTATCTCGTCTATTTGCGGCTTGGTAAATGATGTGACGTTAACGTCATCTATGATACCTAGCGGTGCAAGTCCAGATGATACCGATGCTACGGTGTCATTACCAATAACTCTTAACTCAGCGAAATAACCAGGTTGAAACTCACTTGTCGGATCTACCGGAAGCGACATTGGCATTGCATTTCCGCTATGTATAACCTTTAGCATCGTATTCTAATCTCCATAACCAATATAGTCTTATTACCAAAAGCGAAGAGGGCGCAAGCCGCGAAGCTCACACCCTCTTTATACCGCGCCTACAGGACCTAATTACCGATTAATCTTCTCGATAGTCATCTTAACCAAACCTGCTGCTTTCTTCTGACCGCGAGAATCGAGATCGCTTGCCATCTTGATGAGGTTCTTTAGAACATAAGTCTTCTGGCTAGCAGCTTTAATTATGTCTTGCTTGATGCTCATTGCGGTGGTGCGAACTAGATCTGCGGCAAAACCCTCACCCTTGCGACGAAGTGAAGCTTCGATTTTGCCAAGACCCGTCATTAGGTGCTGGTCTTTGGCGGAAGCCGTCATTTCTGCTGAGCCTTCAGTTTCTCTCATCAGTTCGTCAGATGCGCAGTGTTCCATACTCTCAATCTCGTCATCAACATAAGAGGCAGTTTCATCTTCAACTTCGTCTTCCTTCATAAGAAAGTCTTCGAGGTTATCTTCAGCATCATCTGCCTCTCTAGTCTCTTCGCCTTCCATGTCATCAGCGGCGAAATCAACGATTGTGTCGTTTGCCTCGTCTTCTGACTTAGCTTCTACGGTTGGAGTTTGAGCGCTGTCTTCTTCGACCTGCGCCGTCTTCTTGAGAAGTCGGAACATCTCATTTGCGATATCATTCGCTGCGAATTTCTTTATCATGGTATGTTGTTCCTTATTTCCAGAGAAGAGTTAGGAGTTCGGAGGTTGTCTTTACTGGAGTGCCCTCTGGTGCTGAAACTTCGCCAACATTGATTCCGCCAAGATCTGCTGCAGTTTTTACCTGACTAACAGAGCGGGCATTAGCAACTGTACGCTTGACAGCTTCGAAAGCCTTGTCATCAAACTCCATGATCTCATCAACTTGATGATCAAGGGCTGTCTTGCTTAGAGCAAGCAAGCCCTTCTTCTGCATTTCAAGTGCGATGTCATAAGCCCGACGAAGCTTGATCTTATAAGAGTCTTTGTCTGACTCTTCTTTCTTAGCGGTGAAGGCGGTGTCAACCATATCGCGAAGTGCGGCTGTCTTGTTCTTCTTTTCCTTCTCTTTTGCGGCTTTTTCCTTCTCTGCTTCGGCTTCAGCCCTTGCCTTTGCCTTCTCTTTCTCTGCTTTGGCCTTCATCTTGTCCTTAGCTTCGTCTTCTTCTGCCTTGGCCTTTTCCTTCTCTTTCTTTGCCTTGGCCTTATCAGCTTCCATCTTGGCCTTAGCCTTTGGATCCATTTTCTTGGCAGCCTCGACAACAAGCTGCTCTCTGCGGTTTCTGCGCATTACCATTGCCTGAGCCATAAGCTCCGAAACTCCAGCATCATCTGCTTCGTCAACAACTGTGTCATCTGCCTCGTCTTCAGCTACAACATCGGAAGCATTATCTTCCATCTCGGCATCATCAGCTGAATCTTCAGCATAAGCAACCTGAGCAACCTTGGTGAGTCTGCTGGATAGCGCGGAAGCCATCTTGACAAGTGCCCCAGATTTACCGAGAATGCTTGAAACCTCACGAAGTGAAGCTGTTGCAATTCTGTCTAGATCTTCACGGTTTGCATCGGTTAGACGATCAGCACCAGAATAAGTCTCGGCAATCATGGCGAGTTCATCGGCTGAATCGTTCATTTCGGCGAGAACAGTCTTGAGTTGTGATGCAACATTATGTGAGAGCTTTAGGGCACCTTCGTCCTTCTCAACTTCGCCATCTCCAACATTAACATTTACATCGACAGGCTGTCCGCCGGTTAGACCGTCAAGAGCTTGACGAACTTCGTCAATCTTGCCTTCCATTTCGGTTAGAGCGCCTTCAACTTGCTCCTTGGGAGACTCTTCCTGCTCTTCGCTGCCCATATCGGGAGCGTCTTCGCCCATCATTGGCATTTCTGGCATCGGAGGAGCGGGAGGTGCTCCACCCATTGCACCACCGACTGGTGCTGGAACTGCAGTTGCTGGGTCGACAGCCTGAGCGCCCTTTAGAAGGCCGGCAACGTGAGCAATACCGGCAGTCCGGATTTGCTTACATACTTCCTGACCGTACTCTTTGCTGGTGAAGAAGTCCCAGTTCTCATTGATCTCATTACCGAAGATCTCGTGACCTGAAGCCGCGATTACCTTCTTATCGCCAGCGAACACTTCAAATAATGCTGCTGACTTATTGATGGTACCAACTGCGGTCTTAGGCCAGCTAAGCTTGGTAGAAAGTGCGGGGCCAGCATATGCCGCTCTGCTCTGCTTCTCTTTAATCTTGACATCGCCAGGGAATTCACCGGTAACAGGTCCCATTGTCTTCGTCTGCTTCATAAACTTGTCTTCGTTGAAGGAGAAAGGCTTGGACTTATATCCAGCAGGCTCGATACCTTTTGCAGCGCCGCCTTGGAAGTAAGCAAGACGCTTGATCTGACGCTCTTCGAGTTCGGCGCGAGAAAGCTTCTCTTTGATCTTCATATCGCCAGGAAACTCACCGGTTACGGGACCCATGGTCTTGGTTTGTTTCATGTGCTTATCTTCGTTAAAGGTGAAAGGCTTCGCCTTGAAGCCGGAAGGCTCTACGCCCTTATCGGTTCCGCCCTGATGATAAGCTAATTTTCTGCGAAGCTCGGCACGTTTCTTGAGTTGAGACTCTGTCATGATATCCTCCATTATTGTTGAAATTAAAGACCGGGATGATTTGTTGATACTGGCATTATTACTAGAACGAGAAGCATTTATTGTTTTTACATCAGGCGTTGCATGATCAACGGGGCCACCTTCGGTATCAACGAAGGCATTCTGTCTATCTTTTGAGTCCTCTGAGGCTGCAGCAATAACGCCCTTGCTGCCATCAGTTCCTGTGTAATCTTTTACACCATCGCCGCCTTCAGTAACTGCTTCGGCTTGGTTACGAGTGATATCTTGCCATGATGTTTGGCGGGTATTTTCTGTAGTTGGGGTAGCTGATATAGCAACTGGTCCAACAAGTCCTGCGGTCTTAAGGAATGAGGTGATGATTCTTTTGCGATCACTGGTAGAGCACTGATCACCGTCACCACAAGCAGTCTTTACAATGGTATTGAGGTGTTGGGCTTGTTCTAGTGAAAGCTTTCCGAGCATCTCATTAAAGTCTTCGACGCCATAGTTCATAAACTCTTTCTTGTAGTCCTGAAGCGAGGCAATACAACGAAGTAGAATGGCTCCTGGTTCGGCCGGCTGTACTACGAGAGAGTATTCAATTGGCTTTAGGCCAACGTTGATTTCTCCGTGGCATGTTCTATTCTTAACGTGAGAGCAATACTGCTCTGCCGTCTTGGCGAAATTGAGACAATCTGAACAAACTGAGGTTTCAACGGCAGTCCCCATTGAGCCATAGCGTACGATACCAGTCTCTACCTTCTTTGCGAGGTCTGCATAGTTAACCCTATCTAGGGCACAAAGCCCTACTACCTGTTTCATCTTGTCGTCATAATAAGTGTCGAGAATAATACCGCGAATACCGTCGACAGAAGATGATTCATGATCCTTGCAGAGCGGCTTACCTACCCAATTGGCATGGGCCTTCTTTAGTTCAAGCTCTGGAAAGATATCGCAATTATGAACTACCAGGCCATTAGCAACATAGGAATTGTCATCCTCAACCTGGAAATTATAAACCGTGCCATTGAAATCACTCTTTTCAATTGAAGAGATCGAATGAACGCTATGATTATCGGCAAACATATCAAAATCTTTACTTGGTAAAGCCAGATCGAATAGCCCCTTGTATTTCACCGAATCAGTATCAAGTCCTAACTTTTCAAACCCTCTGCCATGAATATCTAGTCTATAGTGTTTTCTGGCTAAATAGGTTTTGCCATTTGTTGGCGCTATGATTGATTTACACCATGAGGATGACTTTAGTGACGATGAAATATGTAGCGAATTTAGCATCATATGAGCTTGGTAGGCTAAATGCGGAGAGGTGGTTATACCTATTATCTTGTTATATTGAGTAAGACAACCATCACCATCTAGCCATCCTATTAGGAATTGCCGCTTGATTACATCGGAACCAAATACTATCTCGGGGCTAAGTTTCTTTTGATGAGAATATTCACCAATATTATCATAGAATATTTGAGCAATATTCTGACCTTTGCCGGTAACCGTAATGTTTATTGTCGAGTTCTGTTTTGAGTAATTCTTACGTACTGAACACCCAGGAAACTCAGACTCTGCAAGGTTCTTTATTAGTGCTGCTTGTAGCTCTTCTTTATGACCTATTGTGAATAGGAGGCCCTGCATTCTGCCATATTTCTTTGTATATGATCCCTCTGCGGCGAAGATACCAAATAGTCTGGCCAGACCTGGTGTTATCTCGCTATGCACTATGTCTTTCATTATTGGAGATGTAAGAAAACTGCCATTTCTTAAGGATGATGCATCGTTAAATGAGAATGAAATATTGCCAGCTGCACTGTCCTTTTTCAGCTGTAGCGCTTTGTGCTTGTGTTGTACAGAGTAGAATGGATGTTCCGGGGTACATGAAATACTTTCCTTATTACGAACATTTAGTGTTAGTAATTCACCAACATGCTTTGTCTTCGTAGTTGTAAGTACCTTTTTAGATTCTCCAGTATGAGTGATAACAACGTCGCCAGCTACAACATCCTCAATATTCTTTGTAGAACAATCTGACATAAGAATCTTCGTACCTGCCACAAAGCAGTTGTTATTCTTATGTGGCTTGACATTCCCATGCCACTTCCACCCTTCGTCATAGTAGCCCCAAGCCTTTTCACTGCCAACCTTCTTGAGATTTCCGGAGTCATCAAGTAGCGCTGATTCAGCGGCTTTAAGGAAGATAATTGAGAAATACAGGAAATCATCAGAACGTGGAGCGATGCTCTTGATATCATGAGCAAGTTTCGTCATTCTCTCGACAATTACAGGATCAGCAAGCACCGCCTCTTTTGAAAGTGGAGTAATCTGAGCTGCGCTATAGCCTATTTTCTTAAACATTATCCTTACCCTGAGGAGTAGTTGACTCCATCTCTTGTGTAATGTTCTGATCTAGAAGCTCTTTAGCCTTTGCGAATCGCTTATGCGCCAAACAATCACAAGTTGCCTTGCCGTTAATCATGATTAACTGATTTAAACATCGCGGACAAGTATTTGCCGTCTTTTCTATTGATAAAGACTCTGTAGAGTCTCCAAACTTTGTAAACATTGCTACCTCCTAGCGTGATAGAACTTTCTTGTTTAAGATATCTTTGAGGATATAGTCTGAAAAGTTTTTAAGGTTATTATCGATATCCTCTATAGCTTTTTCAATTTTACCCGTTGCCTCGATTAGCTCGTCAACAAATGTTGGTTCTTTGATATTCTTTTCAAGAGCAAAGGTATCCTCAGCAACTGTAACAAACTCTTTACATGACAGAGACAGGGCATCAACCTTCTCGTCAACGGATGATATATCTTTTATTTCACCCATAATCTTGATAGCTTTCTTTACACCGAGCAACATCGCAACGATCTTCTTTGATATTCTTTGGCATGATGCCCTATAAGCATCTCTTGAGTTTTCGACAAGGGCAACGTTTCCGCGTTGCTTGTCATACTGATCGGAGTTATTCTTAAAAGCCACCGCTAAATCATCGATTGATTCCTTAACTTCACCTAGGATATCAACAACCTTCGACGCTTGCTCCTTTATCTCATCTGGGATTGGAGCACCGGCCGATTTGTCAATTGCGATGACCTTAAGTGATATCGATCCGGCATTGAATCTAGATAATAGTTCTGCATTATGCGCTATGATATTGGAGGTTGGCATTGATATCATCTCAATTGAGTGAAGCTTATCATCAAATATCACTTCTTCAGCAGCACGCTTTAAAATTAGTGATTTGAGTTGGTTTAAGTTGCCTATAAGACTTGTGGCGATCACAACTTGCTTTCCGGAGCTTAGATCATCGCGAAGCATCATAAATGCTCTTCTTACTTCCGGAGGTGTAAAGGATCTTGTCGCAAGGAAGTCTGATAATGCTGCCGATTTATTGATCGGGATATCGCAACGAAGATTTGTTGATATAAATCCGCCAACTGGCAATGAGAAGTCTGATGAAAGCGAAATGAGTCCCATTTCGGAGGTGAGCAATGCATCAAAACAATATACAGCAAGTGATTTCTTGCCTGTTGGAGCAGTTGCAAGTGAAGCACTTTTAATTAGCTCAGTTGTTGTAATTGCAGCGGTTGACATATTAAGGACATCAAATTCTCCAAATGAGATCTTCCTAGTAAATGAAGCGATCTTAACATATAGGCTTTTGGTATCGGCCCCACTCATTTTGCCGAATCTTTCGATAGTGTCCTGTGACGGTTTAGCACACTTTACGGTATCACCAATATCAAGCCCAAGAATATCGCTTGCACCGCCAGCTATTTCCAGTACAACGGAAACATCAGCAGCACCATAGGTGCCCTGCGTTCCGGGGGCTATATTCTTAGCAATCTTCTTGATCTTGCCGGAGGATCCAACAAAGATTATGTCAATCGGGAAGGACACAGAACCCATATGATACATGACATCTTGCGGTTTTGAATATGGAAAGATTAGTCCAGCACCGTATTTCAGTGAATGATACGGCTGAAGTCCAGCGATCTTATCCTCAAGAGTATCAGCAACGTCGCAAAGAAACTCTGCCTTGCTATCGGTCCCAGATAATACCTTGACATTTGAGATCTTGGATAGATCATTCTTACGGATAAAGAACGTATTATCCGTACCAAGTGATAATGATTTAGAGAATCTGAGACCATCAAGATCTGCCGAAGAAACACCGGTAATAAAACCGGCAGATAGTGGCTTTGATGCGGCGAGCGCGTTGGGCAGACAATACTGAATGTCGGTCTTCTTAATCTTGGAGAAGTCAAAGTAAAATAGGTCATACTTCTTGTCTATGGTGGAGAATCTAAGATCTTTCTTTAGGCCAACTGAGTCATCAGAAGAATACTTCTGAACCTGATCTAGCCCAACATCAACATTAAATGTCGCTATCGAAGAGCAGTTTCCAGCTTTAACCATCTGACGAAAGGTATCGAGAGATGATTCTTTGCCCAGCGTTCCTGTTAGGTCGTCACTTTCTAGGTCAACCTCGCTGATAAAGCCACCACTATAACCGGCATCATCAGTTACTTCAGAATCGCCACTGTCATTCTGAGTACCAGACATTGGTTGAAACGAGTAGCGGCCGTGATTCTCCGGTTTAAATCCGTCCTTTGGTTCGGTATCTTGCTTGGTTGATAGTGAAGTCTGTGCAAGCTTCTTGGTCTCTATCGCTTCGAATTCGTCATGCCAACTCATTATAGTAGCCTCCCAAGTTCGTCAATCACCTGACGAATGAAATAGCCATCACGGCCGTTTAATATGTTCTTGATAAGCGCAATGCTAGTTCCGATTGATGCGCCAGCCGGGGTTTTCTTAACCGACATATCCTGTGGTATTAGGTTTAGCACCCTACTCTTGATATTGATCTTGGCTTTATTCTGCGATTCCATCGACATCTTAGAGTTAATAATCCTGACAATCTTGGCAATCTCTTCTGCGACATACTTTGGATCGCCTTCACGGAATTGAGCTATCTTAAGCATTCTGACCGCCTTTCAGTAGTGCCGACTGAAAGGCTGATGCCTTGGAACCTTCCCTATCTTGTCCGCCAGCAACGAGCGATGCGACAGCACCAGAATAAGCCACAGTAAGTGTCTTCATCTTATCTGTAGCGCCAGGCATATCTGAATTATATATCTTGAACATATAGTCAAGATACCGCTCCTCTTCGGATACAGGATTTGTTGCAGCTGCAAACTTCGTAATTAGGAAGTCAATAAAGTCAGCCTCAGATTCCAACCCATCTTCATCGAGCAGATCAGCTTTATCTGATAGGTTGCGAATTACTTTCAGCGTATCAGATATGGTCATCTCTTGATCGGGCAAATCATGCGTATCAGGTAATCCAGGCAGAAGGAATCCATTTCTTCCAGCAGACTCTGTTGCGTAATCCGCAGACCCAACAGAAGGCAACTCCGTCTTAAGTGGCGGTCGTTTCTGTGGAGGATTGCTGCGATATGAGATCTTATTCATTGTGCTTCGTCTTGCCGTAATCTTTCCCGGTTATAATATCCGCCATGGAATGCGCTTTGTATTTGGTAGGACGAAATGCCTTGCCTTTCTTTGATTTGAGATGATACTGACCTTTGACCAGATCTGTAGCGGTAAATATGACGTCGTCGCCTTCTGGCGATTTAGTGACATACATAGGGCTCGTTACCGAGACTTGTGCTACGGCTTTCTTTGATTTATCATCCATGAATTGTGGCGGGAATATTAGCAGATTGCGGTTTACTTAGGGCCGAGAGGAGCTTCGCTTGGAGGCGCTGATGGAGGCGGCCCGGAAGGCTCTGGTGCGCTCGGCCCGGGTGACGGTGACATTCCAGGTAACCCGGGCATACCGCCGTCCTCGCCCCCTTCCGGGCCAACTGGGGCCGTCTCCTCTGGAGGCTCGGTGATCGCTTTTTCCGGATCCAAAGCGAGCAATTCCGACAGCCTCATTCCGGCCAAAATAGCTTTCTCCTTGTTAAAGATCGCTTCGTGGATTGACTCTTCGCGAAGTCGCTTGTTTTCCTCTTCATATGATAAGCCAAGGCTACGATGAAGCGTCTGAAGTGAAATCTGCTTAGCTCCAACATAAGTATTGATAGCATTTATATAATCCGACAGATCATAGAGATTCATATGATTGAAGTCGATGGTTGGAACCTGAAGCTTCTTCTCTCCGTTCTCATACTCAAAGAAGTCTTGAAGCTCGCAGATTGGAGCGAAGATCTTTCGCTCAAGCCACTTCTTCAACATGTTACGGAAGATATCGTAACGCTGACGAAGGACTTCGAGGCCAACCGAGGACGAGGCGTAGCTGTTACCATGAATCCCAATCTTTCCATTTCTTCTGGTAATGAAGAGATGGTTTTCTACCTCCACACAGAATACTTTCTTCCCGACAACATAAGATACTGAGGCATCGGATGGTCTTACTACCGAAGCTGACTTTCTCATCTTAGCTCTTGACTTTGTTTCAGACTTTATAATAAATACTGTATGCTTTTCTCTACGGTTTGTTGATGGATCAGCTTGTTTTGTAGTTACCTTGGTAAAATAACCACATTTTAAAGCTATCTCTTGAATGTCATCAGCTAGTTTTCTGGATACTGTAGTTATAAGGTAGCTACCAATATCAGCAGAGTGAGTTGAATGACCGTGACAAGAGCCGTCGCCCAAATACATCGCATAAAGAATTATGTCAAGCTTATCCTTTGGAAGATTCTTTATCCAGGTAGGAATAAACTTATCATGACTTCTGAATCCGAACTCTTTGAGGAAGAATGTAGCAAGCGGTTTATCCATTATGTGCCAAGAGTTTCTATTGTGCTTGATTCCGTATTCCGGAGCATGGTATGGCATTCTCTCCATGCATGATTTCATTGGAATATAGCCTTTTGATTTGGGCAATTGAGTGATTGATATTCCACGTGGATCACCAGCATATCTATCACAGCCTCTCACCATCAATGATCCCTCTGATAGGAAATATCCGGAAAACTCAAGAAATAGGTCTATGTCGATTGTCTTATCACCGGTGGCAAATTTCTGTCGCATTTCTGGGATCACGACAGACATGATGTTATTTGGCTCTGCTGCGAAGTTACTTACTGATGTCTTAAACCTCTTGTTCTTTTTATCACGACACGACCATTCTTTATCCGAATTAATATCTGCAATATCAAACAGGTCAAGTGCTCTAATCTTTCTAAAGCTTGGCTCACGACGATCATGATGATAATCATCAGCAAGCATTTCATGATAATCGGTGACCGCAACATCAATATCGACATTCTTAATGTTATAGAATAGTCCGGTATGTTCTTTTCTAAATATACTGGTCGGTGCGTGAAACTCCAAGGTGTCGGTATCCAGATTGCAAGTTGCGATCTTTTCACCATCTTTTAATGCTCCGATCTTAATCCACCCTTGCTCTGCTGACAGTATTTCTGTTTCGTCTTCATCATGACAACTTCCCTCAGCTTCGAACAGGACTTTTGGTGCCATGAGCCCATTATAAAGGTTATTCATAATGAACTCAAGGTCTGTAGTTACTTCCAGCACTGAGCCAGAAAAACCAACACGCTCTATCGTCACATCACCAGCGGTAACAAGCTTGAAGTCCTTATCGTATTGTGCTTCTTCCATAACGGTTCTAAATGCTTCAAGATCTGATTGTGTTGCACGATATTCGTTTGTTCCACCAACCTTAACTAAAGTAAGCGGATTAATCATGCCATCAGCCTGAGCGAACTTTGACTCTCTAATCTTGTCGAGAAGCATCAGGTCTTTATAAACCGATACGATGATTGAAGTACCGCGAATATCGTAAGGCGCTGAAAGCAGCTTAAGATGTGATACGTTGAAGTTGTCAAGTGGGATATTCTGGTTGCGCCGAACGTAATCCAAAATATGTGGTGGCAACCTGGATTTCATTGCAAGGTCTGATGGGTCCGTTGAGCCTACCAGACGCTGAAGCGTAGCGTCAGGTCTTAGGGAGATTATTGTCTGGTCACCGATAACAGACCGCTTAACATGAACATAGTCTGGGTTAAGTACAGTGATTCTTTTCCATGTGCCGGATGATTGGTCCAGCTCGGAGTAAGGGAATGCCTCACCGAGTTTCCAGTATTCCATGGCAACACCATAGACGACAGAATAAAGATCAATCTTCTCTGCCCACTCCATGAAGAATTGCTGGACCTTCTTATTCTTACATCCGATGTTAATCTTGGATATTGGATAGGAGGAGTGAAGATTGATCGCATTACGGACGATTGGATTGGTATCGTAATAAATACGATTCCAAGCATTCATCGTTACTCTGTCTCTTGGGAGGTTTAAGTTCGCCAGCAAGAATAGCGGCGAAAATACCTCTGGAGACATCGTGTCATTCTTGGTGCTCGTAGTTAGTGGGCCTTGAGGAGATGAAATAGATGCTGTTTTCTTAAAACTAGGGCTATGAGCGATAGTGGCCGATGCCTTGGAGTCGCTTGCCTTGGCTTCGCGGCTATTAACTGCGTTGGTAATCTCGGCTCGGCGCATTTCGGATACTTGAGATGCTGCGAACTTGGAGATCTCACCTTGCGGGGTTGCTGGCCGATCTGTTCTGCGGTTTATAGACATTAAAATCTCCTGCTAACTTTGGCCAAGATTGGCACCGGCCTTGTAATCTTATGCTGCATATTACCAGGCTTGACGGTAAACTTATTGGTTATATCGAACTTATAGGCCATAACGGCATACATTAGAGCCATTAGCCCGTCATTAGGAGTCGTTCCCTTTGAATAAGTCTTCATTGGTTGTCCTCCAACCGTTTTAATCGAAGACTCCATCGAAGTACAGTGATCAATAAGCCACTCGATATATTCAAAGCTTTTCCATGGGAAGCGGATCTTGCCGGCACGGAACATATCGAATACTTCCTGGATCATCATGTCTTTGTTATATCCGATGATTAGTTCATCTTCTCTGAACTTCAATGGAGCAACGAGAGAGCCACTTCCTTGGGCTCCAAGGAATCTACCACCATAAACAGTTGTTAGATCCCGAACCTCAGATTGCCCGAAGAAGAAGTCGGCGACGCCTTGTTTGATACCAAATCGCTTATACATCTCGTTAATCGTTTCTTTACGATAATCGGAGCCTTGTTTCTTTAGTTTATGAGCATGCTCTACAAGCAGCGTACCGTCTGGCTGTGCTGACAATACAACGACACAAGAATAGGACTGCCCAACATTGCCCTCTTTTCCCTCATCCTTGCCGCCCCAGTCAGCACCAAGATAGGTATTCTTTTCTTTCGGATTAATTGCACGAGAAAAAGATCTGTCAGAATCACGACAAAGACTGTAGATTTCCTCTTTGGTGATTGGTAGTCCGGCACCAGAGTAGAATTCTCCAAGTACCTCATTCTGAAATAGGCGTTCAGTCTGAATTGGATTGTTCTCAGGCATCAGGCTGATGATTTTTTCCTTGGTGAACTCTGGAATATACAGCTGATTAATGTGAAATCCGACAAAACTACATTCCTCGGTCGGTTTACTAGCAACCCACTTACCAAGTTCTACGGCTTCAATCTTGGTTTGTTTGTGTTTACAAAGTGGACACTGAACGATATGGCCGCCGATCCAAATCTCTTTCCATCGATCATCCTTCGGTAAATAGAATGGATAGGTTTCACCGCAATTACTACAGCCTAGATGATAGTACCTCTGGTCTGATGAATCCCACATTCTAGCAAAGTAACTATCATTACTTTTTGGTGTACCAAAATAAAGCTGAACGCCGTCACCAATCGCCCCATATTTTGCGGCAGTTAGTGTTTTAGTAACGTTTCCAATTGCCTTTTGAAAACAATCCTGGCATTCATCGACCAATAGTCCGTCAATCGTCATACCACGAGTCCTATCGCCGTCTTCACCAATACTGTCGATCCATAGTGTACCGCTGTGGAATTGTTTCATGGTAAGGTTGTCTACGGCGCTTCCACCCGCTAGTTTGCCTTTATTTATCACATCATTCTTTGCCGTACGAATCATATTCTCTAGCTTATCCTGAGAGAACTTCTTGACTTGGGCCAATGATGGAAATGCATGAAGGATTCTTATTGGCGGCTTATTAAATAGCCCACTATTTGTAAAGTATAGATCTAGCGCACCAGCCATAATTGTTGCGCCGACCTGCCTTCCCTTCTTGAAAACAACTGGCTTGCCAGTTCTTTGCGTTGCCTGCAGTCCGACATAGCGGTATATATCGACCATGAACTTCCAACCATTGCCGATGATCTTAAACTCAAGGCCATCGATGGTTAGGTTATTCTCAATATAGAATGCTGGATCATAATCAAGAAACGATGTCTTGATTTGCTCGAAGCTCTCGTTCTCTTTTTCTTTTAACTTGCTCATCGAGCTATCTTACTAGTTTTATCTCGGAGCTGGAGATGAATGTGAATAATAGTCGGCAATATCAACATTATGATCTTCTTCTGTATGTGGCGCAAAATAAACAACGGCAGCCTCGGTTTGCGGACCTTTCCGCTTCTCGATAAACCTGGATAGCTTATCTGGACGAATTTTAAGACCTTCAAAGCCTAGATCGTGATTATCAATGCAGCGAGAGCGAATTTCTGGTTCAAGTAAATGAGGCTCAGCTGCCATCATATCTGTGATGTATTTCAGGATACTATGAAGTTTATCCATCCGCTCTTTGGATGGCTTATGACCTGTATCTTTATCGGCTTTTGCCTTGGCTGACTTCACAACAGCTGCGGGCTTATCGCCATTCTGCTTGGTGATATTATCGAACCCAACCCGGGCCTTCATATCAGCCATCTTGTCTTCGATGGTGGCGAACTTCTCGGTTGATGAAGTAGTTAGGAATGGCGATGGAGGAATCGAAGCCTTCGCTATGATTTGGTTGGCAAAGTCCTTCAACCAGTCAGCGGTGACTGTATATGACTCGGCTTCGATGGTTCGTTTGATTGGGAACATTATAAACCGTAATTAATTAATTCGCTTATTTGCTGTCTGACATTGTCCAGTTCACCCATTAGCTGTTGATATCTCGAATCATCCATGCTATTGGACTTCTTATGCTTGTAGATTTTAGTCTCTAATTCATCTCGTCTTTCTTTGAGGCTGGCTATCCTATTTGAGTATTCAGTCTCGTAATCACCATGCGACGCAGTCTTAATTATATGGTTAAGTTGGGCTGCCTCTTTCATCAGTCCTAGACTTTCCAACTTCCGTGCTACTTTAATTAGGTCTTTCACATCAACTCCTTACGAGAAATAGTTCTTGATAAATTCGATACCGTGCTTCTTACCGGAATCCTTGTCCCCATTATCACCGATCGTTCCGCGATCCTTGAAAATCGGATAACCGTAGTCCATAACGACCTGCATCACGGCAAGCTCTTCGCGGTCGGTTAGCTTGTATTTGTCCTTCAGGAAGTCGTAGACTTCTTCGAGAGGCTTGCCTCCGGATACGACGGAGTTTACAATTATTCCGGCAATCGCCCGCTCGAAAGGCTGGACGACAAGCTGAATCCGCGGAATCATCGCGGTCTTCTTTAGGCTGGCCGACTCTTCTGAGTTATAAAGCAGCTCGATTTCCTCTGCAAACTTCATGATGCCGTCGTCAAGTCCTGCCTTCTTGCCGAGGTTTGTCTTGAACTTCTCATGGAGCTTCTTGATGTGGTCATTGAGAAGGATGATGTCCTTCATGATTCTAACACGAATCTCTTCGATAGCAACAGTATCAAGAACACCGGCAGTATCCTTTCTGATTGCCCGAGAAATCTCCTTCAGAAGATTGCCAAGCCAGACAACGGCGGCTTCGGCTCCAGACAGTGAGTTACCATCATGGCGTGGAATCTTGGCGGGATAAACCTCGCGGAGGTATCGCATAAAGTCACTAACCGCCTTATGCTTCTCCCAGGTCTTCGGGGCCTGTGGTTTTACCTCTTTCACTTCAGCGACAGTAGATCCGTCATCGACATAAGACTCGGAGCCCGGAATCTTCTCTCTGGTTTCGACAGTCTCAACACCTTCCCATCCATCAGCAGCAACGTCGTGGCCCATAAGAAGCGACTCTTCTACGGCGAAGACGGTGAATCCGCTCATCATATCGTTCTGCGTGGTGCTCTTAATCTTTGACATTCTGCTCCTTAATCAACCAGCCCAACAAGGCCGTAGTATATTGTTCTGATGTTGTCATCGCCGTAATTGCCAATCGGATAGCTCTGGTATGACTTGGAGTTTCCGATATAAAGATTTGGGTAGATTGGGCTACCTGATACGAAAGCATTCCCTGACATCTTCTGATGAGTTTCCGGATCCCACTTACAATCAACGGCTTCTTTCTTGTCCATTATGAGATCGGCGAAAGGGCATGGCGCTTTATCTTCGTCATCCATCGTAAGGAATACCTGGTAATTATACTCTTTATCTTCCTTGGTGGAGTCAGAAGTTATACGCTTCATGGTAAAGATCGAATTCCCGACACACTTACAACCCTCCGTAATTGGAAGGCCGAAAGGACAGGATTTTGCTTTGCCACGTATCATAATCTTTCCCGCGATATTAGTAGGTTGCTAGCCCAAGTACTTTTGGAGCAGCTTGTTCTTGATAAGGTACTTGGAATAACTGCCGGTTAGTGGGATTATCTTGAATAATCCCATATCAAAGATATGCTCGATAGAGTTCTCGGCATTAAACTCGAATGCCTTGTTAACCTCGGTCGTCATATACTGCGTTGTTAGCTTTGGATCGAGGATTATCTCGGAGTTGTCCTTGACATAGTCGGAGATCTTATCATCAATCGACATGCCGAATTGCGCGGCCAGCCTGATGGCTCGGAATATCCGTCGCGGATCATTCTTGATCGCTATCTCTGGAGGCAGCGCTGTTCTGACTATCTTTGATTCTGCGTCTTTCATACCGAGGCCAGTAGGGTCAAAGACTTCTCCAGTGATGATATCCTGGTGCATAGTATTGATTGTGAAGTCTCTGGAGAATGACTCGGCAAATTCTAGCTTATCTGGCGCATTAGCTTCAAGCCAATCGATAACACCGTGATGTGACCATGACAGAACTCCCGGTGAAAAGTCGAGATTATTACCAGCATGAAATACTCTGACATGGCGGTCTTCGAACATTCGGAATGTCGGGTTTGTTTTGGCCGCTAGTAGGATACCGAGCCTAACGCACTCTGAAGATAGAGTAGTCAGATCTATATCATCAGATGGTTCTCCGGGCTTCATGACAAAGTCTCTCACCTTACCGCCAACAACATACGGTTTATCAATTCCGTATTCTGCGGCGATCTGGAGAAGAAGTTCGAGAACTTCTTGGCTAGCGATGAGATTCTCAGCTACCATTATTAGCCGACTTCAGGTTGCTGAGGAATTGCTGGCTGTTCTTCTGGTTCGGCAACTTCCGGCTGCTCTAATTGCTCAGGTTGCTCTGGACCTGTTCCTGGAGTCACTTCTGTTCCGCCATCTGCTATCTCTGACATTGCTTTGCTATTGGACAACATGCCAAGCATCTTTGTCACTCTGGTTAGAGCATAAGAATAGGACTCAATAAGCTTGGATTGAGCCTCGGCAAGCTCCGGAAACATTGATGCAATGCCAATCTTGTCAAGCATGATATCGAACTCGGCAAGATAACGAATGATACGACGATCAGCCAGAGTACCAGCAATCTGCTCCAGCTTATGCGAAGCATCTTGGATTGAGACATTGCCGCTCATTATCTCTTTATATTCGTCATCATCTTTGCCGGGGACAGGTTCAATGCCTTTCATAACCTCTTTTCCCTTTGTGGCATCGGCGCGTTCTGCAGCTTTTCTATCTTCCTCTGCTTTCTCAAGTCCGGGATCGACGGCAGGAACTTCTTGTGGTGCAGCTTCATCTGGCGCTGACTCTGGGCCGGGAACTGGCGCATCAGCAGAAGGTGGCGCCGCTTCTTGGGCATATTTATAAAGCACCGAAGCTCCGTCTTTGAAGCCTAACTTCGTTAGCTGACCAGCGGCACGAAAGCTAATATCGGATGCCGAAACCTGAAGCCGAATCTTGCCAACCTGAACATCGAGCTTATTCAGCACACCGGCAATCTCTTCGTACTTATCAGGATCGATATAGTCCTCGGATTCCTTGAGGATCTTATCGACACGGCGCAGGGCTGTATTGAACTTCTTCTTCCAGTTCTTATAGTTGAGCTTTGACTCACCAGACTCTTTCGCTTCGTTTACTTGGCGATCATGACTCAGGACAAAGTCTGATACGCTGTCTTCGTCTGAAGATATGCTGTAATTCTTGTAGAGCCCATCTGTATTGAGCGATGAAGAATAGTCAGCTTCTTTTCTAAGCGAAGCAATCTTGACTGGTGCTTGGTTGTCGTATTTCAAATGCTCTCCGTGGTTGTAGTATCGCAACCAATTTAAAAAGTTAGCTCTCTCATCATCATCTGAAATATTACTAGAAAACTTGGTAACGGCGTCAGAATAGTCCGTGCCATCCTTATAAACCGTCTCGTATATCTTATGAACGCAACCTGCCCAAGCCTGAAGATTATAGCCGAGAAACGGGTTCTTGAAGAAGTAATTCTCCGACATTGGGTATGCCGTCTTTCTTATTGGTCGATTAGCTACAGCAAGCGATGCTACGAGGTGACAGAAGTCATTCTCTGTTCTGAGCTGCTTGACGGATTCCTTATCTAACCATGCCGTCTTGATAATCTCGTTGGCTCGATTTGGCACGATTGAGTTTGCCGCTCTCTTGAGATTGAGGAACGTGCTAAGCTCTGACCTGTTCAGCGAGAAGGTATCGATATCATTCTGAAGCTCTGCCGCAAATGAGTCAATCTCGTGGTTAGCAAATCGTGCTATCTTAATCACTTGACACCATATCCTTGATCTTATCGATACTTGGGATCAGTGCATTAAAGGCATGCTCGAATTGCACTCTATCCTCTTTCGGCATTGCTGAGAATTGAGGGCTACGGATGATGCCGGCAATCGCTTGCTTGATGTGATCTGGATCCAAATCGGCTAGCTTAATGTCATCGCCGAAATTACGCTCAATCCAGCGACCAAAGTATGTGAAGTTCTTGAGATCATCAAGAGTAAGGGATGCGCTATTCTGAGTCGGATTGGACATCGATCACCTGTAAATATCTGTCGTATTCTGGCGTTCCGTGCTTTAGACTAACCATCTTGGTATTGATCTTCTCCATGAAGACCAGAACAAGATTAGGATCCATATCGCGAAGGACATCAATAACGACTTCCTTCATAATCTTGAGCTGATCATCGACAACCGAGATATTGATATTGTGGTCAATCTTCTTATCGGCAAAGCCCTCGATATACTTCTTGTAATCCTGCATTACGGATCGCATCGCATTAAGATACTGTAGAAATATAACATCCCCGTCTTTGTCAAATGTCTTGGATGCCAGCTGATTGTAATAGAACTCCATTCTTGCTGCGATGAGCTTTTCCATCTCAAGCAGTCGGCGTGACATATCCATCTCGTTGGAAACTATCTCGTTAAGCTTATCCTGGTAGGCCGTGGAATTCTGAACTACTGACTTTATCTGATGGTCGAAGGCTATCAGATCGTCGTTAGCCCGGCGGTTCTTGATGTCGTTTAGCACATCGCGCTTTATGTTAAGCTCTTCGGATCGGAACTTCTGGAGCGTCATGTATGAGATATGATAGCGCTTATCTGTTGGCTTGGTATACTTCTCGACAAGGTAAGTTTCGATCTCTCTGGTCGAATCACCATTGAGAAGCCTCTTGATGATTTCTTCCTTATCTGGGTGGCGAAGGACTTTGCTTAGCGGCGCTGACATTATTTGTTCCTCATATGAAAATAGGGCCTTGACAGCCCTATTTTACTGCAATCTTTTCTGGTTATCTCGCGAATATCTTGGTTTGGTTTGCTACAGAGGTTGGCGCGAAGTCTCGGCCATCGGATGTCTTGAAGCCAGAGTTGTAATCGAATACCTGCTTGGTATAAGGATTGACCCGAATACCATCGGCTGGCACAGCGGCTTGAACACCTGGCATATCAGGAGCATAGCGCGTTGACAGTGAGTGGTTGCCCTGAGAAATGACTGGCTTATAATCTGGCTGCTCACCAAATACTCCGTAGAGTTCTGGTTTGCCGGATATCATATAATCGTTCTTCTCGTTCTGGATATCAAAGCGATTCTTGTATTCGACAACGCCGTTTCGCGGCTCTTGAAGAATACCGGTTGCTTGGGCTATCTTGTAAAGTGATTTAAGGGTTTGTCGGGTAGTTGGTGTCATGTTGTTTTAATCCGTTAACTATTATCAGCTTTATAGAGTTCGCCGAGGAGGCCATCGAGGCGCTTTACATGGTTCATAACTAGTTTACAGGCATTGCTATAATAGCTAACTAGCGACACATCATTCCCATCCATATCTTTCATATCGGCGCCACTCTCATCTCTTGCCATCCCTTGGTGTGCCATTGCTGCCATTTCTTTACATACTCTCTCAAGGCTCTTCTGAACGGCCATAAACCTTTGAACAGCTTCATCCTCATCCTGTTCGGAATCACCTGGATTTTCATCTTCAAGAGTATATTCCTCAATTCAGCCTTCGTTAGACCAGCCATCACGATCTGTTGATGGCGTGTAGGTCGACGCTCTTCGAATCATCGCATCAACCCTATCCGCTTCTTTTGTCAGCCCAAGCCGATCAAATTCGCTGGCCATCTTGATTAGTTCTTTTAGCATGTCGTTTGCCACCTTTCTTGTATCTAATGGGTAAAATTCTTCATTGTTTGCGCTGTGAATATCAACATCAACTGGCATTGGTTCGCCGCCATCCGGATCGTTATCAGGATCATCGTCAAAGTCATCTGGATCTTCGGCACAGAACATCTCAACACCGTCATCAATGCTCTTGAATGCCATATCCTTTTCGTATAGACTGTTAAGTCTATTGGCAGCAAATTTCACTGGTATCTTGGCTATAAATGATAGGTGTTTTGGAGTGAGGCAGAGATCCTCGCTATTGGCAAGATCAAGCCACCCGAGAATAATTGGCTCAATTTCTGACCAACCAGTCTCGTGCTCATCATCAAGATCAAAAGACTTGATAACACCATCAAGAATCTCAATTGAGGTTCCAGGGCACCTTATCTTTACGATTCTTGGTTTGTACTTTAAAGAGGCCATGGTTACCTTAGGAGATAAAGATCTTGCTGGTTGAGAAGCTGACATCGCCAAGCGTTTCGAGATCGCGCTTCTCGGATCGGAACTTAGGAACAGGACGACCCGAAGCGTCAAAAGCAATCTTGCTCAAGGGCAATCCAAGCTTCGGGCAGAACCACTCGACGGAATTCTTGGAGCGGATTAAATGACCGGCCTTTATTGCCGTCTTCACAATATCCTGGTCAAATGTATGGCTCGCGGTCTTCAGGAGCGCCATATAATCATTGAAGGCAATCTTATATTGGTCAGGTCCGAACTTCGAAGCTACGACATTAAGGGCATCGGATGACATCTTGTCGTCCGCACCAGCAACACCGCTAATCACGACATCCATCAAACCACTGTAGCTTAGTCTTTCTAGCTCATCGGTTTCACGACTAAAGGTTGCAGAGGCTGTTGCTGACTTTGCGCCAGCTAGGAATGTCTGATAACCATCAGGAGAGAAATCATAACGCTGACCGTCAGCAGCGAACTCTGATGGCATCGCAACGCGGTTATTCTGAATCTCGACCGGGACGACAAACGACTTCTCGCCAGCTGACGTTGCGGTCTTTACGGTGAATGACAATCCGTGCTTATTTGTTCCGGCGAATTTGACTTGGGCTCTAGCTCCCCAACCCGAAACTTCGGTTGATACGACGCTTGATGCCATTCTAATCTGGTCTTGGGTGTATTGGCCCGAAGCTAAAAGTGCTTCGTCTGACAGATCAATCATTGACTGAAGTGCGGCAGGAGCCTTCACCATTGGTGTTGAGAGCATCCCGGTTTGACGAGAATCGGCATACTTAGCAATATTGCTATCTTTCTTGGTCTTGCTGGCGGTCTTAAGCTGAATCAGTACATTCTGCTTGTTAAGCTTGATAAGCGTACCGTCAGAGACGACCTGATCAGGGATTGACACTGAACCGTTTGAGATCTGAACCGGAATGGAAACGTGGCCGACAGACTGGTCAGCGTTGCGGTAATAAGCGTTACAAAGTATGAAGTGCTCGTTGCTCGTAACGGTCTTAATGTGGTCGGCGCGAAGACCCATTGCGTTAAGCTCAAGCGATACAAGCCGCTCTGCCTTCTTAACGAGATTGGTGCTCACAACGCCGTTATCAGAATTCCCGCCGAATGAAAATAGCACACCAAACGCATCGGCCAGAGCTGACTTCTCATTGGTGGTTACTGCCTTGGACATATCAGCGGCAGTCTTCGACATACCTGCGACTTCTCTTTCGGCTACTTTTCCATAGCCATCACGAATTAGATCGCCAAGCTCTTCGCGGAATGCTGAGCCACCGCCAGAGATATTGGAGAACTTATCGTAGACCGCAGTGATCTCGTTCTGCGTGAAGAACAATTGGCGTGATGCCATCTTGCAGATAACGGACCGCATGTTTCCGATAACTTGGTCTTTCTGGTTCTTATCCCAGGCAGCGTCAAAGCGACTCACAACATACTTCGATGGAAACTCCTTTCCGATCTCCATGGTACGGAGCGCTTGTTCTGCCTGCTTCTTAAGATTAGTAATTGACATTGGTTCCTTTTAAATGAATTTCTTAAGTTCTGGGAAGGTCGAAACTAAGGCATCTCTCTTGCTTTGAGGTTGGTCCTTAAATAACTCTTTGATGAAGGTGTCATCCGAAGAGGTCTTCTCGATTAGAGCAGACTTAAAAATAGAAATATCCTCCGATGAGAAACCATACTCGTCGGAGGAAAATCTTGTTATTGGGATACTGCGGTAGGCGAGAGTTACGTTCTTCTTGTCATAATCAGAAATCGCTTCCCATTCGCCAGTCTTTTTAGACTCAAATTGAGGGTCCGAAGCGCGAACAAGATGCTGTCTGCCATCAATATCGGCAAGAGCCCAGAGTGATTCATAAGGATCATTGTCGACCTTATAGCGGTCGAACGCCACCTTCTTGAAAGACACAGCTGCAGTTACCTCGATTTGGTTCTTGACGCCAAAATCGGTTGACTGTTTTCTCGCTAGGTTGATCAGCATTTCATCGAGATAGCTTGGCATCGTTATTGGATCCTTCTAATATAGTTCATTTTATGTGACGCTATTAGTAGAATCAATATTACCATATTTATTACATACCAATTATTTGGGCTCGAAACTAAGCTGCTCGCCGTCTGGAGTCCACTTCAGCTTCTCCATCTCGATGATAATATCCTGAATCCTCTCTGAGCCACCACAGATTTTGCGAAGCTTCTTGAAGATACCGCCATATCGCTTCTTATTGTTCTTATAGTCAAGATTGCCGCGAAGCGCTTTGTGAACAGCGCTTTGAGTGATGCCGAGATGCTGTGCAATCTCGTTCTGCGTTTTGCCCATCAGAATCATGAATAGCACTTTTTTCTGGTGCTCGGTTAGTAAATGCGAATTGACTATAGTGTAGACCTCTTCGAGTAGTTCTTCGCGAAGGTCTAATAGCTCTTCAGAATAAGAATTATTGCCGAGAATATCAGCAACGCCGTGTTCAGTGGAAAAGTTGTTGAATTTATTCTGGTCGAATGACACTTCGACTATTTTGTATTGATAGTTCTTTGACTTAGCTTTCATTATGCCCAATCTCCGTTAAATGTGATCTCTGTTAAATCCTCACGGAAGTCGTTCATAGTTTTGCCGTTATCAAGGAAGTACTCTCCGGCATCATGATAACCATCTGGAAGTTTGACAAACCTGAAATTGACCCCGCAATTGAGATATCTATTATGAATAGATTCTGTGGAACTCCACCCAGCCTCATCATCATCTAACATCACTGTTATATTACTTGTATATCTTGCTAGCTTCACTAGGTGTTGACGAGAGAACCCCGTGCCACAACAGGCTACAGTATTAGTAATACCAGCATCGTACATACTAATCTGATCTAAATTGCCCTCCACCACAAATACTTGCTGATTTGCTAGGATTGATTCTCTGGCAATATGAAGACCGAATAGTGTCTGTGCCTTGGAGAACGTTGAGTTCTTATACTTTGGAATCCCTAGATTCTCTCTTTCTTCCTTCGATAACATTGTCCTTGCTGATATCGCAATTGGCTCACCATAATCATCATAGATCGGAAATACTATAGAGTAGTAGTTTGAATACTGGCTCGTTCCATCATAGTCCATAAGGCCAGCCAACTTCAGCCATTCTGCCGAAACATATTCTGTTAGCCTATCGATATTGCGAGGAAAGAAACCGATCTTATTACGCAGGACAGCGCCCTTGGAGAGATTTCTCTCTCCGAGGACGTATTCCTTACCTATTCTAGTCTTCTTTAGATTATCGTGGCATATGTCAATTAACTTACTTAATTCCGTTGCCATTGTCAGAACCCTCAACCTTGATCATCGTTGGCAGAACCTTCTCGATAGCATTTGACATGATGTCCGATATATTAATCGTGCAATTCTTGGTTGGACAATCCTTTCCGTAAGGTACACCGTTGATGATTACTGTCTCTACCTTCTTATTGCAATTTCGGCATTCAAACATAAAGGACTTCTTGGCAGGAACGATAATATCCTTATTTGACTTCATCGACTGCTTTGCAAAGGATGAAACATTAGCTATATCATCACCGCAGATCTTACAAACCACCTCATTGCGCTCAACATCAAGTGAGCCCTCTGTTGAACCATCAGACTTCTTACATCGTGCGTTACATCGTAAATACATTACTCGGCCTCTTCGCTAATCAGATCGTTATCTTCCGGCTCTTCACCTTCAGATGGTGTGAAAGATCCTGCCACAGCGCCGGCCAAGTAAATGACACGGCAAGCCTCTTCAATCTCGGAAAACTTCGCCTTGTTATGAAGGAACGCCGCTGCCTTTTCTCTGCCAACTACCTTCTCACCGTTGATCATGTATGACACGTTGTTTGGTCGGATAATAACCCCGCAAAGCACAGCGAGGTCTAGAAGCTCTGTCTCTCTCTCGATAAGGCCCTCAGTATACTTGATAGTATAAACTGACTCACGGTATGGAGGCCCTACTTTGTTTTTTGCAACCTTGGCCTTTGCTTTGTGACCAATCTTCTGATCGTTATCATCAAGTACGATATTATCGGCACCACCCATAGGATTAACGTTAATCATTACGGAACAGGCATGTTTCAGGGCATGGCCTCCGCTCGTCATCATACCACCGTTTGGATCCCCTGGATTCTCTCTGATCTGATTGATGAAGATCATTGCAACATTAGCTTCGGCTAGTGCGGGAGTTAGCTTCTTTAGCTCTGTAGTTAGGAACCGAGACATTGGAGCCATATTCTGCTTTCCGACAATGGCATCAGCTTCCATCGGAGTCTGCATCGCTGCTACCGAATCAAGAACAATAAGCCCAAGTCGCTTGAATCTTGGATCTTCTCCTTCGAGAACTAAATCAAGAACTCCCTTGATGTCTTTGCTTGACTTCTTGGTGATCTGATTTACCTTCGTTCTTCCGACAAGGCCCTCAAAGATCTTCTTGGCATCGTTTGTCTTGACGACTACAACGCGAGAAGTGTCAACGCCAAGATCCTTGGCCCAACGTGGGTCATAGGTGAACTCGGCGTCAATGAACATTACGGTGTTCTCGGGATGCTCGTTAAGCCAGGTCTTCATGCAGAGCAGGGAGATTAGAGTTTTACCTGATGACTCCTTACCTGCAAGTTGAATTATTCTGCCACGAGGAATACCACCAATGCCGAGGGCGTAATCTAGAGATGGACTTCCAGTACGGATAACGTCATAGGTCCCAACAGAACCAATATCGCCATCGAGGAACAGAGCGTCCTCTCCGAATAGAGACATTAGGCCCTTCTCGCCATCTGAGTTCTTCTTTGGTGCTACTTTCTCTTCTTTTATCTTTGCCATGTTATTCCCTTTGTTCCTAATACTTGTGATTCATTCCATTGTCTTGTGGTGGGCGCCATCCGGGACTTGGAGTATAACCGCCCGGCTTCTCTGGATTCTCTGCCAATACCGAATCAGTATTTATCAGCAGTAACGCTGCACTGACCGCGTTTCTTAGCGCTGTTTCTGTTACCTTTTTGGGGTCAACCACTCCTAATTCCAGCATGTTGCCCGTCTCTTTCGTAAGTAAATTATACCCGAACCATGGGTCGGAGCTTGCCAGAAGTTTGGAATATATGTCACCGGGATTAGTGTAGCCGTTCTCAAGGATCTTGTTGAACGGCTTTTCGCAGGCCACCTTCAGAACACAAGCCGCGGCTCGAAGATGCTGCGGAACGAGGTTTAGGTCCAGTCTTTTGGCAGCACGTAGTAATGCTGTTCCACCACCGGGAAGAATTCCGCCTTCGATTGCCGCCTTCGTAGCACAAACAGCATCCTCAACTCTGTCGCCCTTTTCTCGCAACTCTGCTTCGGTCGAATACCCGACGCAAACAACAGCGGCTTTGCTTTGAAGGAATGCCAGTCTTCCGCTAACATCCTTTCTGTCTGAATCGGAAAGACCGGTGCCCAATGTCTCCACATAAATCTTGCGCTTCTCCGAAACCGATGCTTCGTTTCTAGCACCATTTACGATCACTGTATCGTAGCGTGAAATCTTAATCTGTTCGGCAGAACCAAGCAATTCTATTGTAGCACCAGATAGTGGATTGCCGCGATCCTCGGAGAATACTGAGGTTCCAACCAAGATGGCAAGGTCATCAAGCCATTGCTCATTATACTTTCCAAATACAGGATACTTAACGGTCACGGCATTGAGGCGACCTGCTCTGCGATTATTTACAATAACGCCGAGAGCTTCTTGTTTGATGTCCTTCGCTATAATCAATAGCGTTCTGTTTGCTACATGAATATCATTAAGCATCCTGTCGATGTCCTGAGTATGGGTAATCTCCCTATCACAGATTAGAACCAATGGTTTATCAAGAAGGATGGGATCTTCTCCGGGGTTCAGCAATGCTGGTGTGCTAAACCCAGCACGAATCTCGATACCATCGGTAACGCGAAATGATGTTTCTGCTCCGGGCCTTGCCTCAGCAGTTATAATCCCAGTGCGGTCCATGCCTTCAAACGCCCCAGCTATTGCATTGCCAAGTTCTTCATCGTTGTTGGCCGAGATAGTCGCAATAGATCTGAGGTCTTTCTGGGACAGGTCATGACGAGCAAACGACTCAAGATCATCCAGGATCATCTTCATTGCGCAGTTAATACCGTTGCGAAAGTTAACAGGATTCTCTCCATTCGCCATTAGTGCCATACCACCTTCAAGGATCTCTGCTGCCAATACCGTAGCCGTTGTGGTTCCGTCACCAACGACATCAGCGGTACGACCCGAGACTTCCTTGATAATCTGGCAGGCAAGATCTTCGATTGGGTCGGCTAGGCAAACCTCTCTTGCAGCATTCATACCGTCTTTAGTTATGACCGGAGAACCTATACTTTTGCCAATTAAGACAGTGCGGCCTGAAGGACCCATAGTGCTCCCAACAACCTTCGCAAGCTGTTTAACACCAGAAAGAATACGCTGCTGACACTCCGGACCCGATACGATTATCTTTGACATTATATCCTCTTAAGTTGTTAATCTTTTTGGTGCAACAGACAATAGGCCCAGGCGGCAGCTATACCATCGCTTTCGTCGAGAGATTCTGAGCCTATCGTTCCATTGCGTGTTATGCGTGGTTTCCACTGCGTGGCGAATTGCTTTGTGACGACATCTAGCATCTCATCTTTGGATACGGACTTCGCACCTAAGTGCTTTGATATTGTCGAGCGGATAGTTGATACTGCTAACATTTCTGGTTCGTAACCAAGTGATTCGAGGACTATCATTTGTGTGATAGAATTAAAAGTTGCCAAGATCACTATTGTCTTTGCTGTGGTGCGGCCAGCAGAAAAGCCAGAAGCGAAATTCTCAATGACCACAGCGTCTGGCTTTTCTGCCGCAAGAAGCTTTCTGAGCTCTTTGACATACTCAAAAACGCGGTAAATGATTGACCCGCGCTTTGAATCTGGTGGTTTAATGTTACCAACGCGAACTAGGTTGATACCTGCCTTGTCATAATTAAATACCGAGAAGCCGACGCAACTTGAGCTAACGTCAAGGCCAATTACTTTTTTTATCATACACGAATGATACCGCATTCGTCGCAATGTAGCAAAAGAAAACGGACATGTACGTATATTTACACGCGTACATGTCCGTCCACCTACCTACCTATGGTTTATTCGAAATCGTATTCCATTGACTTGGTTTTAGCTTTAGAGCTTCCGGTGTTCTCTGCTGGGCCAAATCCAAGCAGCTTCTCGATTTCAGCTGATGGCATCTCTGCTGTGAACTTTGAAAGATCGACACTGTCGTTGAATTCAGCAAACTTTGCCTTCATTGAAGAATCAAGCGCTTCCTTTGGATTTGGTGTCACATTGTAAAGTGGATTCTGACCTTCTGGTCCACGAGTAACCGTGACATCATAACCTGGTAGCTTGCCCCACTTGGGATTATTTGCAAGATTTTGCAGGGCCTTATAAATCTGAGGGCCAATTTCCCAGAGCTTGAATTTGCCATCTGGGCCATCATTACGATCAAGGACGCGAAGAATCCAAGAAGGCTGTTGCTTGAACCCGGCAGCTTCAATGCGGCGGACAAGGTCAGGATTACTTGTTGGGCTAGTAATCTTTCTCTTTTTACCATCTGGAGTCACGATCCAATGTGTATGATATTGGTGAGGGTTTGATAATACTCGAATATCGGTTGCTCCGACAGCAAGTTTGATGAAATCAGTTTTGCCTTTTGAACCGCCAAGGTCTGCTGCGTTCCAATCGATTTCGCCGGTAGTTACTTCTTTTGCCATTTTTATGCTTCCTTTTGTTTGTTGGTTTGGGTATTTCCCATTTTGTTGTTTACTTCCACGGAATGTCATCGCAGAATTCTTTGTCTTTCGACACGAAGGAACGACTACGATGATTGTCGTCTTCTCCGTTCTCTATATTATACTCTGGGGTTTCCCCAAAAGTAGAATAAGTTGAAGATTTTTCTATATTATAATCGCGTTTTATAAACGCTCTAAGTGAATAATGCCACATTGAGAAATACTTGATTTTATTATCAAGCCAAATCTTGGCTACCTTTGCCTTGTCAAGCTCATCACGTAGATCCATTACTGCCTGATCTGACTGAACGAACCAGTCTTTCTCCTTGGCAGTCTTATGTCCAGCATCTTTGGCTCGGATGAGGGCGGATTCGGCTTCTTCTTTGTCCAGGGCAATTCGCTTCATTCCGATCCAGCGTTCGACCTGAATCATCTTTTCTTGGCACAGATCCTGTGCCTCAATAGTACAGATGATATACTTCTCTGCGATATTGGAGTCAATCACCTTGGTTCTCGGTAAGAGATTGGAGATCTTCTGAATCTCCGAAATATCGAGGTTCTCTATGGAGAATTCTTCGGTGCTCATTATGCCTGAGAAGCGGTTGGGTTCTGTTTTCATGTAGTATTTATACCGTGACCGTCAGTTGCGGCGAGTCTTTTGTTTGTTCGAGAACCAAGATCCTTGCTTCGAGGACATCGATCCGTTTTAGGTAGGTTTCAACCTGGCGCATTCGCTGATTGAAGGACACATTAAGCAGGAAGAAGAGAACCGGGTTTGGCGTGGCTCTGTCGGTCGAAGGCGATATTCCGGCAATAATCCCGGCGAGGTCAGTTTGAAACAGACCACGGAAAGCATCTTCGGTGAAGATCTGCTTAAGACGTTCATAATACTCAAACTCCTCTTGGGAAAGAGAGAGTCTGGTTGATGCTACGGAACGGATTGTTGGATTAGCCATCGGAACGAGAAATCCCACCGAAGATCTTATGACCTGACATTGCCGCAACACGTTTTAGGCGCTCAACACGAGAATCTTCTTGGCCAGACATTGAACCCATTTCAACGACATCGTCATCAGAATCGGTCGACTCATAATCATCGTCATTTCCTTCTGGGTCTTGGCCGGGACGATAAACCTGAGAAGAAATCTGTCGTGATTCTCCGTCGTTCCCAGCTCGGGCCATTGGTCTAGTTGGCCGCTTAACTCTGGTTGGATCATCGGGCTGGCCGATGTTCTCCAGATCGTAAGCAATGCGATCTTCTGCTTTCTGTTCGATAGAAGCTGAGTCGATTTCCTTGGATAGGTCAAACTTGATATAGATCGATAGATCGTAGACTAGATTCTGAATCATATCCTTGGACAGCGTGGCGGCAAGAGAGATAATAAACTCTTGGCCCTGAAGGCGTTTAGAGATTCCGGCGATCTCGGAAGCATCGTCATCGGAAAGCAGGGAAGCCCCACATGACGGACAGAAGTTCTTAACAAGGGCGAACCGCATTTTTGGCGGAACTTGGAAGCTGCATTTTTGGCAGGATATCATGATGGTTGGACCTCTGATGAATTATACCTAGTTAATTAGGCGGTTCTTTACTTTGAATTGTGCGATTATTTCAACCGCATTATCGTCATCGCTATTTCTAAACGCCTCGATAAGTTTAGTCAGCATCTCACTAAAGAGAAGTCCGAGTGGTGTTTCAAGATTCATAGTCTGACCAGGACAAGTTTCACTTCACATTGAGGCCTTACCACCTTGTGTTCCAAGTGCCTGGATTATCATATCGTAATTTGTCATCTCGACTCCCTATCAATATATTGGTTAATTATCTCGACAAGCTCTTTCAATTCCGTCAAGCTCAGCCTCTTCGATATCCCGGTGCTTGACATATCGCAACCGGCAAAGGTGCAACGCTGATCTCTGGAGTCGTTATCGACAACCACAATGCAATAGTTCTTGTTGTGGTCTGCCGCTTTGCATGAAATGTCGGCGTAAATTGCGACTGTATTGCTCATTTGTTATCCTTGCTTTCTTCGATATCTGGTGCTGATCGCCATGCCTCGTGCTTCGCCTCATCTTCTCTGATAGATGCAAATAACTTTGCATATCCGACCTGAAGCGGAATCTTAAAGGCCGCCTTCATCTTGGCTTGGCCTTCTTCCGTTTGAAGTGCTTCGACTACGAGCTTTAGCTGTTCTGAGTATTCCTTAGTCATTTCTTCTTCCTCTTATCTTCTTCGATATCTGGCATACAGCGCCAGGCGTTATTAAAATCTCGTCCAGCGGACATTGCGGCGGCCAGCTTATCTCGACCTTCTTTTGTGGCGAGGTATTCTGCGATAATCTTGGTCTTCTCTTCTTGTGTCATTTTCTATCCGGATTTTGTTCAATGTCTGGGCTGCATCTCCAAGCTTCACGATACTTTTCAAGTACTGAGTCCACCGCAGAAAACCTACCAATACCAATCTCTATAAGTTTGAGAATCTCTGCAGCAATTCTGTTCTTCATCTCTTGAGTCATTTCTCATCCAAGTTTTGCTCGGTATCTGGACTGCAGCGCCAAGCCTCATTGTAATTGATATATGCCATGAGTCGCTTATCTTCTTCGAGTTGAATCTCTAGGGCCATCTTGGCTACCAGTTCAGACATTATATCGTATGTCTCGTAATTACTTTCGACGAATAATGGCTTGATTGCTTTGCTGCTCATCTAATCACTCCATCCATTTGGCATCACCATCTTCAGCAGCCTCCATGCTTCTCTTGTTATACCGCGATGCGAAGAACAATTGCCGCAATTAATCGTGGCACCCTGTAGCATAATATCGTTCCGTCCGAAACTGGACTCTAGCTTGACCGAGCTAAACATGCAATCATTATACTTCACGACATTGAAGCCGCAACAATCAGCCTTGGATGTTCTATCAATTGTTATGACATCAAAGGCATCGTGCTTCTCATCAAATCCGAGAGATTTAGACCTATCGAGAATCACGGCATCGGCTGATAGCGTAATTGTTGTTGGTCCTGGAATCCAAGACGCGCTAAACCCAAACCCCATAATTGGCGTCATCACTCTCGATTGCGATTCGCGAAACCCGCTGATGAAGCCTATCGGCTTATCGCCAATCACGATGAAGATATTGGTTTCGCAGAATGACAACTTATGCCTTCCTCGTTATTGTCTTGATCACTTCGGTTTCTTTCTCTGCCGCAGCGCTGGGTCTATTGAGATTCTTTATACCGTAAATCTCCATCATCTCTAGGAGATTCAGCGACTTTTCATCCATATATTCTCCGACCTCGCAAAGCGCCTTGAAAGGAATGCCGTCAACAAAGGTGGCCTTGAACTTCTCGTAGTGTTCGTTCCACAGGGTGATGCTCGTCGTGTTGCCTTCAAGATCTTCGATCAGATACTTGGCAAACTTCTTGCCAAGTCTCGGTCCTTCCTTCTTGATGGTGAACTCTTTCTGCTTTGCCTTAACGATACCCTCGACCTTGATCTTTGACTTCGTCTTGAGTCCCGGGATATCCTTGAACTTCAGGGTATTCGAATCTCCCTTGAAGAATCCTCTGAAGATCTCATGAGTCTCACCAGATAGCGGTCTTCCCATAACCTCTCTTTCGTTCCATAGAATTGTACGGCGATCCCATTCTGTCGTGTCATCAGGTTGTCCAAGATCTGCTTCTGTTGGCAGCTTAGCTTTCTTGATGTAATTCTTGACCTTGGTTCGGTACTCCTCGTAGTTATCGTGGATATCTTTTCTGGTCCGTCCAAATGAATCAAGAGCGCCACAAGCTGCCAGAGACTGAAGTGCCGACTTGCCAATGAAGCCTTCAGCTTCGATCTTTACGGTATCTTTGTTGGTCTTATCGATCTTGATTCCGCGAGCGATAAACTCCGGCGCTGTGAAAACCTGATCCGGCAATATATCGTCCGTTATGGTAACCGAGTTTCCCTTCAATAGGAAGTCGCAAAGGTCGATATAAGGCTGGTTCTTTATCAGATCGGGTATTGTGGCAGGTCCGATACCAGAAACGGCGGAGAAGCCCGTTGCGATGGTTTTAGGTCCAGTTACTTTATAGTCTGCTCCGCCCTTATTGATGTCAGGCGGTGTTATCGCAATTCCGAGTCTTTTACATTCCGCGAGATAGGTTGGGATCTTGGCTTTTGCCGAAGCAGACTTTTGACCATTAAGTAGAGCACACATAAACTGTGTTGGATAATTGCACTTGAGCCATGCGGTTTGGACGGAAATCATGGAGTATGGAATGCTGTGATTTTTCGAAAATCCGTAGCCTGCAAAGCTGCTTATTTCGTTTTCCCAGATCTCAGTGGCTTGCTCGTAGGTCATTCCGTTACGACCCATACAGTCTTTGATGAAGTTGGTTTCAATCTTCAGAGCAAGAGCCGGATCTTTTCCCTTAAGTTTGGTGAGCTTACGAAGTCCATCAGCCTCGTTAAGATCCCATCCAGCGCAATCTCTTGCGATGTACATCATACATTCTTCATATAATGAAATACCATAAGTCGGACCTAGCGCCTTAACTAGTGATGGATGAGTATAGCGTACCTTCTCTATTCCGAGCCTTCTGGCTATATACGCCTTTCTCTGTTCTGCTGGACAGCTCGGCCTACCCAGGGCATTGATTGCTGATACCGTTTCAACATCCATTGGTTTAATCTTCATACAAAGCGGAGAGAGTGATGCCTCTAATTGAAAGACCCCTAGGTTCTCTCCTCGACCAATCATCCTATAAGTTCTCTCATCATCAAGCGGTATGTCATCAATTGACATTAATGTACCAGTCGTTTCTTTGATAATTTTAAGCGCATCAGCCATAATCGTCAATGTATTTAGTCCTAAGATATCCATCTTGACAAGGCCAAACTCCTCAACTCTTGACTTCTCCCATTGAACAGCAGTAACCATCTCTGCCTTACCATCATTGAGGTAATCTTCATCGTCATTGATTCCGATGCGTAATGGAACTATCTCATACAGTGGACAATCACCAATAACAACTCCGGCGGCATGAACTGACCATTGCCTAGTCAGGCCCTGAAGTCTTATAGAATGTTCTAACAAATCTGGATTTAGCACCATAAAGTCAGCTACTTCTTTATTGTCCTCTACGGCCTCCTCTATTGTATGGGTGTCAGGCATGATAGATGTAATGTGATTGGCAATCTTAAATGCCATTGCCTTATCTCCGCCAATTTCAAGGCTGCGAGCCACATCTTTTAGAACAACCTTTGGTGTCATACAAGCCCAGTTTGAGATCTGAGCTACGTGGTCAGCTCCATACTTCTCTTTAATGTAAGCCTGAACTCTTGCCGGATGAGAGAAGTCGCAATCGATATCTGGAAACGCCTTCTTTTGTTTGTTGTGAAACCTCTCAAATGGCAGGTCATATTTGATGGAGTCAGTCTTTGTAATCTTCAGTAAGTAAGCGACTAGACTTCCATTAACTGAACCACGGCCTGGTCCAGCAATTACCTGGTGGCTATTTGCCCACTCAACATAATCTGCCACAATCAACATATAGGATGAGAAGTTATGAAGCTCAAGTACGCTAAGTTCATACTTGACACGATCCCAGTATTCTCGCTTCTTCTCAATGCTGAATCCATCAGTGAACTCTTCAAATCCCAAAGTACAGTGGTATCGGAGATACGCTTTGTCTTCTGGAAGCTCGTCACAGTATTTCTTCCACCATATATCAAACTCAACATAATCACTCTGATCTGCCACTGGAAATTTTGGCAAGATTGCGCCGCGGGACTTTAGGTAATGCGGCATCTCGCAGGCATCAGAAATAATCATTGAGTTTCGCATGGCAATGGTGGAAATGTCCGAACCGAAGAATCCGGTAATCTCGGTATGATCTTTAAGATACATTTCCTGCACACCATACTTGAAACGATATGGATCAGAAAGAGCCTTACCATCCCGTACTGATAACATCATGTCGTGATATTTGGAATCTGATTGTCTGACATAATGCGCATCACAGGTCGTGACGAATGGGATGCCAAACTTAGAGGAATACTCTATAAGCTTTTCATTGAGCTTGACTTGGTCTACTTTACCATCATCTGTCTTTAAGGCATGAGGCTGGATCTCAAGGTATAAGCGATCAGAGAATATCTTCTGAAGTCTAAGAATATTAGACTCTGCCTTTGAGAAATCATCAGAAACAATATCCTTGGCAAGTAAGCCATTAGAACATGCCGTAAGACAAAATACGTCAGAGCCATAGCTCTCAATATCATTCCATGATATTCTTGGAATCATCTTGCCGAATGCTGTTGACTGATGCTTGTAGGCTTCATAGTTAAGTCGAAGAATATTCTTATAACCATTCTCGTTTCTTGGCAAAAGAACCATATGAGATGATTTCTTCTCTTTGAAGTCTGGAGTAAAATACGCCTCAATTCCAGGAATAAGCTTAACTCCAGTACGAATCGATTCTTTATATGAGTCATATGCCGAAGCACAGGTTCCATGCTCTGTTATCGCAATTGCTGATTGTCCTAATTCTTTAGCTCGGTCAAACAGGGAGTCAAGTTTTGAAAACCCATCCAATGGACTTCCTTGTTCGCTGTGGTTGTGAAGTGAGACAAAAGGTCCGTTGCTACTCATTATTTCCTTATTTAATCGACTCACAGTAAACCGCCAAACTCGCTCTACATTCTTCTTCGTCTTCAAACGGCCCGTAACACGAGCCCCACGTTTCGTCCCAATAATAGAAACCGGTGGGCAGTAACCTCTCTCCGGTATACCACAATGGTTCATGCGGCTCGGGGTCGTATTTCAGGTCATGTCGGCTAATTATTGTATCATCAGGCTTATCCGGATCATTAGAATGCTTATGATGATACTGAATAATATTCACCCACATTACTGGATCTGAATTGTCAGATGCCATCGCTACTCCTCAATCAAACTTAATAGTGGATCCAGCAAGCTCCGGAACCTGGCCCATTATCTTCTCGAACCACTCGGTCAGCGCTAGACGAAAATCAGCATATCGTGCTTGGCGTGTTGCTTCGTCACCGAACATTAGCTTAGTCTTTATTGCCTCTATCATGAGGTCTATGTGACCTTGATCACTATCATCTTTTCGTATCTCTTGAGCGAAATAAGCTGACCGTAATCTCTCAAGATCTTCATAGACCGAGACAATAACCGATGTGCCGCGAATATCGTAAGGTGAGGCCAGCATTTTGAGGTGCGAGATATTGGCGGCATCTAGTTGTATTGTGCCATCCTCGTTCTTCGTGACATTAGTATTGCTTATAGCGTCATCTATCACTTCACTTGAAATGAGTGATATTCTGTCTGGACTATCCAGTACCTTCTTCACCCTGATATCATTAGGGTTCATAGTACACATCGCACCGACATCAGGATAAGTAGCAAGCTCGGTATATGGAAATGTCTCGCCGAGAACCCAATAATCAAATGCCATTCCGAACATCGTATACTTAATACCTCTTTTCTCGATAAGAGAATCAAGAGCTACTTGTGCCGCGCTATTTGGTGCTACGAACCTTACCTCCCTAGTATTCTTGATGTGCGTAGTAAGGATATCACATACGACATCCTCAGTATCAAAGTAGAATCGATTGGTAGCATTTATCGTCTTTCTGTCTTTCGGTAGTTCTGGCATGTCGTGAGGATAACCCACTCCGTAGAATTCTGACATCTTGTCTCCATTAAATACACGACAGGCGCGGGACACCAGAAATCCGATGCTCCGCGCCAGCCATGCGGTTTGCTATTTGCTCTTCTTTGAACTCTCTCTGGCTTTCAGAGCGGTCTTAATCTCGTAAAGATGATCGATCACCGCACCGATATCTTCGGAATCAACATATGGGATTCTTAATGACATCGAGCCGCTATCACCATGGGGCCAAAAGTTAAGCTCTAATTCCAGGTATCCAGAGTCTTCATCTGATTCTTCATCATCAAATTCAGATCCGACACTTAGTTTGGCGCAAAACCCATAATCTGCCTGATCAGAAATGCTAATGTGCTGTGGCTCGGCTATATATTTCTTGCTCATCTCAACTCCTTAAGCGATCTCTACGAGATCTGCAATACCAGCATAAATACTGGCCGTGACTTCCGGATCAATGTCACCCTTTAGCATCTTGATAGCCTCGGTGACCTCCTTTTTTGGTACGTTATACTCGTCAACGAAGTCTTCAATTACCTTCTTCTTCTCTTCGCGAAGCTCTTTGATCTGCTCGTCAAGCTCAGCAACCTGCTTGACCATTGACCGAACATTGTCCATTGTGTAGTTGCCGTTCTTTACCTCGGCCTTCTTGGTGCTCTTCTCGGTGTCTTCTGCGTCTAGTTTAATAAAACCCATTGTATCTCCCTTTAACCGGCCATTAAAGCCATTATGTTTAGAATCTGCTGCTGGAGCCCATCGTAGAGGCCCCGTAGCTCTATACTACTGTCATCGTCATCCGCGCCTTGTGCTATCTTTCTCCACGAAAGAGAAATCTGAGCCTTCCGAGCTAGCGGCCGAGCCACTCCGTAATAAGCCTTGTTTGCAACGTCAAGCAGAGCGATCCGAAGTGCCTCCATATCGCCTGCTCTTCTTGCGGAAGGATCCTTGCCACCGGCCGAATATCGCTTGGCTCCGAGCTTCAAATCATTAACCAGCGAAACAAGTTCATCAATCGAGGTTGATTCCGTGCCATTCTGGAGCGCGATGATTCGGTCTTTTAGTGCTCTAAGCTTTGCCGGATCTTTCATGTCCTTTGCTGTCATCGATTCAAACATGCTGCGGGTTCGACAGATATGTTCAACATACGATGACTCATGAAGCTCGAATTGCTTGGATTCTAGTGATGCCATTATAGCTTCGAGCTTTCCGGAGTGCTCAAAGATCATCGGATAGCCATTGACATAGGTCTTGACCGATCCATCATCTGCTGCTTGAAGCGAAAACATCGCAATAAACTTGGTGATCGCACTATCCTTGCCGCGCTTTGATATATATCTCGCGCAGAACCCAGGCATATCAAATAGGTCTTCGGTTGATATGTCATTCGTTGATAGAGTCGTCTCATCGCAAACCTTTCCGAGAAGATCGTTGATACCGAATGCCGATACGACGAGCGCTTTATAATCTTCGATATTCGCCGGATTAATTGGTCCACCAAAGTCTGACGACATCGCCGGATTAGTTATCATCTTCCAGAGAGAAAACGGATCAAGCAGCTTTAGTGACAGTGACTTTGATTCCTCTCTGGTTGAGAGGTCAATCGAGTTGACGGTATTGAGTTGCGGTCGAAGCTTTGAACATTCGAGGTTAAGTACCTGTGACGCGTTATAAAGATCAACGAGTCTTACAAGGTTTGTCGTCAGCTCATTAATCTGGGTGTTAACCGATACTGGCGATACATCCTCTCTTAGAATCAAGACGGTCTTGATCATATCGGCCGAAGTGATTAGCAAGGCAACCTTTAGTGACTTAGATATATCGGTGGTAATTCTGACACACTGTGAGCGAATCGAGAAGAATTCTGACAGGAATTCCTCCAGCGATGAGAATGACTGATCAAGCAACTCCTCAACTGCCATCTTAGCATTGGACGCAATCCAGTTATAAATCTGGGATAGCTGTAGCTTTATGTATTCCAGCTTTTGAACGGCACCGGATTGAACAAGCCGATTCTTAACCTGACCATTCTCATCATAGAATTGAGTATCGAGCGCTTTAAATGCCCAAAGCATATCAAGCACATCGCCGGAATCAGTTCTGACTCTGAGATTTGCCTTGCTTATGAATAGCGAATCCTGCCTGACATCCGTCTCGTCTCTCCAGATTGTGTTGTCGAGATCTGCGAATGACCTTAACAGCTTTGGGTTCTCAAGCTTCAGCGGAATTAGAACACCGTGAGTTGATGAAACATCGGCTGTCTTAGATCCGATGGACTCTGGGAATCTTGTTAGACTGGCCATGAAGTCGGTATGGTTTTCGATATTTGAGCTGGAAGCGTATCGCTTATTTGCGGCATCAACTGTCGTTATGTGCTGAAGATTGCTATTAAAACCGCGCCATGAAACCATTTCAGTGCTCGGATTTCGTGCTATATCGTAGTTATTGTATAGCAGATTATTCGGCGGTGGCCAGCTCATCATTGGATCATATATCTTGCCGATCTTTGGTGCGGTATCAAATGATAGCTGAATCAGGTCTTTGGCACTTGTTTTTGACGCCTTTGGTTTTAGGTCTAGTAAGTCTGGATCCATCAGTACGATACTCTGCGATAGATCTATTCCGCGGACATAACGCTCAACGAACTCTCTTCCCTGTTTGCTGTCCAGGTTGATAACTGACGAATTATCGAATTGCAGATAATTCATAAGATCTATGCTAGATATGCCACCCTGAGTTGCAGGAACAATGCAGATATAGAACTCCTTGTTTCCTTCGGCTCTTCCCGCTGCCCATTGACCTGCACCAGATTGCTTCGCAATGATTATCTTCTTGATAAGATAAACGAAGGGATTCTTATCTTTGCTGCGCATTACGGATTCGATGTAGAAGTAACTCTCGTCAATAGCGGCAGGTCTTACCGATACCTCTCTGATGTTCTTATCAAGATAAGCGATAGGTGCTAAACTAACATTCATTGGACTCAAGTTGATTCGGGCAAACCCCGCTGCGTTCTGCTCGAAGATATGGTCCCTATCTTCGAACTTATCAAGTGTGGCGTTCCCTCTCTTCTTGAGAGTTTCGTAATTTACAGGATCTCTTCGTCGGATCAGGGAGTCGGTTGTGCTGTCAAGGATCTTCGCCGCATCTCTCATGCTCGGAGAATTTAGTGGCTTCTCTGATAGTCCGCGAACTATAGAACCAATTGAATTTGAGGCCGCAGCAAGCAGAGTTGAAAACCTCATTGCAACAACAGCTTTCTGTGCCATGAGTTGATTGCTATCATTGCTAATGACAATCTTCTTGTGGTTCATATACGATCTAAATAAGGCATCAAAGTTGTATAGCTGGCCCATCGCCGAACGCAATTGAAGTATTCTCGATGTGAAGTCCTTCTCATCCATCAATAACATGTTGCTTGCGAGACCCTCTCCTGTTTGCTCTACTCTAAGCATGCCATCAAGAATGTCCATCGCGGATCTGTCGGCACCTGAAAATGGTCCGATGTATAGCGATGACTCTTCATTGAAGAAGTATCTCGACAGAAATGTATTGAGTTTATCGACCATATCCAGCGAGAATGAAAAGGTATAAGCCCTTGCCGTATAGTCTACAATGGCCTTCTCCATCAGGTAATTGTATCCTGACTTGCTAGTGAACAGGTTATCATATTGTGACAGAAGAAGTGTTGCGATTGTTTCTGCCGCGATACCCAACGCTGGAAGGGTCACGTCGAGATTCTTTCTCGATATTGTGTACAGCATCATCGGCAGCGAACCGATTAGGGCCGCTTTCAGAGCGGCGATTAGTGCCGCTCTGGCATCAAGAGGTTTCATGTTGGCTATGAACGGAACAGAGAACCCTTCATAATATTGAGCAAAGGTAGCTAAGCTTAGAAACTTATCGTGGGCTATCTCAAATGATTCTGAGATCAGACTATCGACGTCATACTTTGCATAGAAGTCAGCCTCATAGTCTAATGTTTGAAGTCCAACCATAGCTGACAGTGGATCTAGGGCTGCTGCGATATTATTCTTCAGGTCTGGATCTCTTATCAGCTCGGGGTTTCCGCCACGCATAAAATCAATCTGATAATCGGCCGCCATAACACCCCAAGACCGCGATAGCTTTAGCGTCTTGATTAGGTTGTCAATGAAGTCTTTTGCATCAGATTTGAATCTGATTTCTCCGCTGCTAAAAGCCTCTTTGGCATTACTGGCAATACTGGCACTAATGGATTCCGGCATATCTGGCATTATAATGTCAGCAAAGTTCAGATCGGCATCTTGTGCTGCAGCTCTATCTTGTGTTAGCTTATCTTCAGCACTAAGAATCGAGGTATCAGCAATATCTCCCTGTGATGGACCACTGCCATCTTCTTCTCCATCCTGCGTCATTGTATCCGTCGTGACGAATCTTTTAAAGATTCCTGGGAATTGCTTTTGGATCAATACCTTGTTGCTTAACCATGGGGCATCATCAAGCGATCCGAATCTAGGATCCTTAATCGTATAAAGAACACCATCATCACTCTTAAAGTAAAGGTGCTTGTCAGCCATCAGCTGCTTTAGTTCCGCTAGAGACTCGACCTCTGCCGGTTGCTTAAAACCGTTACTTCTCAGCGCTTCCTCATCAACTGATATGTTAAATATACCAACGGTCTTTGAATCAATCATGGCCTTGAAAGGATCGTCAATCATCGCCTTTAGTTCTTTGCTGTTGACAAGCGTATCGTTTACCAGCTTAATGGCAAAATGCGACTTGGCGAAATCCCAAGACTGGCGCAATGTAAATTTATGACCATGCTCACAAACCATTCCAAGTCCACCAAGAATGCCGATATCAACTGCGGCAGATTCTTGAGCTATGACTCTCCGGCTCTTCTTTATAAGAGCCTGTAGTATCTCCTTCTTTGATGTTGCGGTAATATCTTGTTCACCCAATACAGTCTCGATATGCGGCTTGATATCATTCATCTCGATACCATAGCTAAGCATCAACTTAATCGCCCCAACTAGAGCATCTTTGCCGGATGAAGAGAGTAGGTTCTTAAAGAATGTCTGAATATAATTGGGGCTTGAAGGATCCCTGTCAAACATGGATAGCGATGTATTTCTACCACACACAACATACGCTGCCGGTAATCCTTTATCTTGTCCTCCGCTCGGATTTGTTGGAGCTGAATATAAGTCGGACTCCTTAAACATTAAGGATTCGTGCAGCATGCCAAGCGCGCTCTGTGGTAGTTTTGGCACGGCAATGAAGTTGATCATATTGACATATGACTTTTTGCCGGTCTTTAGTGACTCCTCTAAAACGTTTGATTTGCTGTCTATCAGACAAGGACATCGCACGTTATTTCTGGAGAACATATATCCCAAGCGATTTGGATATTTCTCGATTGATGCGTTGCGTGTTGAGTTTCCGAACGGCATAATGTAGCTTGAAGCTTGATAATTCTTAGCCTTTGGAACGGCGTCATAAGATGCCATAATTGATGCACGACAAGCGTAGTTGTCATTACCGCTGACTAGTCCAGTATTAGACTTGACCATCTCACTGGAAATGTTATATAGAGACGCTGCACACAGCGTCTTATTTGTTAACATTCCGCGTTGACCAGTTGCCGTTCCACCTAATGATGCCAGAATATAGTTTCTAATTATCTGACCATCGATCTGATCTTTGATGCCTGTCGGAAAATAGATCATTCTGTTAGCCTCTAACCAGGTGAATGACCTCTTAACGTCTTGCTTCTGTACTTCTACTTCCTTTCCGCCTCTACGTCGTCTTGCCTTTCTTACGCCCATTGCATCAATTCCAGTAGCGTCATCAACCAATAGCTTAGCAGTTGCATCATCAATGGTATAGATCTTCTGGTTCGCCATATCTCCGATCAGCTCGTCCTCTGTAATTAGCGAGTTGTCTTCTCTGAAGAATGAATAATTCTTGGTGTTCTTATTGAACTTCTTTAGCTCGGCAATGTGCTGCTCTGGCACCGAGAATACCTGATCACAAACTCCGCACTTTATCATGCTGATGCTCTGTACGCTGGCAACTTCGCTCTTCGATGAGAAGTAAGCCTTTATTCTTCCATCGGCCAGAGCATCGATATTTATACCGCGTACAATCTTCTCTACAAGATCGTTTGTTGCGGATCCAGATCTTATGCTTTGTGAGAAGTCCTTGGTTAACTTCTCAGTAATAACACCGGGAGATTGAGCTATCAGATCGTTTATAATAACGGTTACTATACCGGATACGATCTCCTCTTTTTCTTCCGGAGTGATCCTCTCCATGCCTCTGATATTCTGAAACTTAGCTATTCTGATGCCAATAATATCAGTAATGCTCGGTTTGGATATCTGTCTTTTTTGGAAGATGATCTTTCCAATGAATCCGGATAGACTATTAATAATGTCTTTGTTCTTGACCAGCATGTTGGCAAGGGAGAAGTTGTTATTAAACTCCCATGTTGGTGATATAGAGGCTATGTTTAGTGGGTTATCGGTTCGAAATTTGGAGATCTGTCTGCTGATCTCGTCGTCTTTGTAGAGGATCGACCTAAAGAATTCTTCAAGTCTCGCGACACATTGCTCTAGCCCATTAGCTATTTGTGTCATATCTATTTGATCAAGACCCTTTGCGGCGGTTCTAAGCTCCTCAATATATTTAAGGATAAGCTCGTTACTTAGCCTTTCAGGATCTTGCTCAGAGAAGATTGATATACTTTCGCTGATTAAAAGCGGAATGCTGTCGCTAAGGCCATCTGGTGCCTTTCCGGTAGGCATTACAAGATGTGGATTAGATATCTTGATATCTTTCTTGTGTTTCGTCTTTGTCTTGGTTCCCTGCTCAGTTCCTAGATCACCGTGTATCGCCGGATCAAGAGGATCCAAATCCTTTGATGATCCACTCAGTGTCGCTTTGTTGCCCTTGAGAAAGAAATAAAACTCCGGAAACTTGGCAATGCCATTCTCTTGGTCTTTATACCAAGAGACAATCTCTGATACTTTTGGATCATTCAAATCACCAAACGGACAATTGATGCTAACAAACTCAACAAGGTAATCGAACAGCTCTCCTGACGGAGATATATTTGCCATCATTAGGTTAGACTTCTTTTTGGAGGCTTGGTATGCCGCCATCAGACTGTCTATTTCGCCCGCCAGATAGCGATTGCCAATCACCGCACTGGCCGGTGATGTGGCAAGGCTAAAATCAAGGCCATTTATTGCGGCAATTCTTGCACCCTGAGCCACAGATCGGTCGCTACCAGATGAGTTATTAGCAAGCAATGAAAATACATTTGCTGTAATCTTGCTGGTAAATGGGCCGTAGAATATAGACCCCTGACGAAACATATTATTTGGATCTAATTCAGCCGATACATACCAAGCTTCTTCGCTGTTATTTACAACATCTGGCGGCTTGATGTCAGCCGCCGGCTGCTCTGTCGGAGTGATTGTTTCTTTTTGTTTTGGCGGTGCTGGTTCTTTCTTTGTCGGACTTATAACTGACTTCATCTCAGATATTTTACCAACAACGGTTCTTGATCCCGGAGCTGTGGAAAACTGTGAACGCTCCATAAATAGGGAAGCTACAGAGTCAAGAGCCTCGGTATACTCTTCTTTTGTCATGGAGCTAAAGGCCGATGCCACTGGCTGAGCTAACTCAAATACTTTCTCTGGAGACTTGGTACCAAATAATAGTCCAACATCAGAGTATTTGATGTTCTGTATACTATCAGCCTTAAGCACCATATGGGAAAGGCCATCAACAGCATTCTTTGCCCAAAGGAGAACTGCTTTTTCTGCTTTGACTTGGGCTTCCCAGATTGGACCGGATCCTTGGTCTGACTTATCCGACTTATTCTTATCGGCTATATCAGCCGCTCTTTTTGCCTTTGCTAGAGCATTAAACAGCTTTGAGATATGACCATCTAGGATGGCTTTGATATCTTGTATATTTCCGGCGCGTTTCTTTAGCATTGTTTCTCTACAAATTGATCGTTGTTATTACCAGCCTGTTAAAAATAGCAGAAGCGGCGATCGAGGCTTCTTTAAGCCCTTCGTCTTCCGTTCTTGACATTGGAACCATTATTGTACTGAGATTGATATCTAGCTTTATATTTGATAAGCAATCCAGCTTGGCGTGATATATCTTTTTGATTAGCGAGTTGTATTTATCGAGCACAATGAGGTTGTCCTTGATCTTTGCTAGGCTTATAATTGGTATAAATTTATAGTACTCATTGCTGATCTCCATCAGTAGTGACTTTGTATCAGGCTCAAAACATCCTGATATATCAAACCCATCTTCGTCAATTAGTTTAAAGTGATAAGGTCGAAGAATCTCTCTGCCGGAGTGCTTTGATGGTATAAAGAATCCTGATAAGGATTTTGATTTTATCTTGCCCGACGTAATCTCATAAAATCCCGGTGCCTCACCATTAACAATATTGACAAGAGGTTTGGTATCAGATATGATCTCTCGAATTTTTCGTGTTATAGGTCCAGCATTGTACGATCCGCTTATTATATCATTGTATATGGAGAATATGTCTCTCTCATATTTTCGCCCGATTTCTTTTATAAGATCATTATGATCCACAATAATTGCCAACTCAGCTATTCTAGTAATTGCCTTATCGAGGTGATTAAGGATGGTGAGCAATACAACCATAACTCTTCCAAAGTGACGTGATGCCTTAGCAGAGAAATCAGTTTGCTTATCTGCCATAGAGATTATCTCGGCATCTAAGGCAGCCCTCAGTAATGGCAAAGACGTTGTATTTATCTTTGGCTTATTTCCGCCTACGCCATACATTTCATAAAATGCCGTTCGTGAATTACGAAAGATATTTATCGCGCAAAGAAGACCTGCTACATCATCAGCAAGCTCTTCAAATGGCAATGAAATAAATTCATCTTCTATTGCCAAGAGTCTCTTGGTTGACGCTGATCCTTTTTCACTTAGCTTCCTAAGCGACTCAGCGCGAAATGCAGATATTTCGCGCTCTGTCTTGAGATAATTTAGGGCTTCTTGATCCATTACCTACCTAACATGTCACGGATCTTTCTGTTACGTGCCAAATTCTTTAGCTTTAAAGATGCGGCCCATGGTGATATTCCGATCTCTTCAGCGGCTTCTTTTACGGAATAATCATCAAGGCTAACAAGTCTAAGTAACTGTGCCGTCTCGGGATCCATACCACGAGACTCACAGATTGCCTGAATTGAGGCTTCTAGCTCGATTGCTTTTTCTGCTGTTTCCATCGGAGAATACATTGCATCAGATTCTGATACTGTATCGATGAATTCCATGCCGGACAACATGTCATTGCTTTTTGTTGGAGCGCCGACATCACCAAGACCTATTTCTCTTTTAGCCGCTCTAATCTCCTTCTTGTAGATCCTGTCACATACAGTGCATTCTCTGGATGTTTCTTCTCCGAATTTCTCGACGATAAGAAATACGTCCGAACCACATTCACAAACTGATGGTAGAGAACCGCTTTCATTAGTGGCGAAGGCATTATTTGATAGCTTGTTCTTGCTGCGGATTTTGGAGATAATCTTGTTATGCAAATGTATATGGAGGAAGGTACTTAATTTCACATTCTTGGTGCCGTCAAATGTCCTAACTCCCTCGATTGCCAAGATTGCCAATTCCTGCTTTAGATCTTCAGCTGAGTAGCCGTTGATATAAAAAGCTTTCGACATTTTAAATAATAGAGGATCAATCTTCCTAAGAAGCCGATCAAACCCGTCGCCGGTGTTGGCATTTATATAGAACACTTCATTGTAAACACCAACCGTGCCAGAAAAGTACTCGCTCATTTATCTCCTTGTTCATTGTCAAATCAATCAGAATCAGGTTAATTATTCGCTATCTTCGTCGCTGCACCAGGATCCGAGACACAACTCCTTATAATCGCAGAAATCGCAAAGCTTGGATGGCTTCTTTATCCATGTCTTTTCTGTGGTTATCAAATCGCCGTGCTTTATAATATCGGCTTTGGCGTCATCGAGATCGCTGGCTGAGAATTCCCATGACTTAAGCTTCGAGCCGTGCTTCAGAAGCAGGTAACTTCCAGTTACCAATTCAAGATCTGGATGCTGATCTCTTAGAACCATCGCATATACTTGAAGCTGGAACTTATCAAGATACTTCGGATCCTTGCTTGTCTTATAATCTACAACGCGATAAACGCCGGGGCTAACCTGATCTACCCTATCGATAAAACCCTTCATAAAGTAATCGCCGATGTTTAGTTCAAAAGCCTGCTCAACCGACAGGACGTTTGGAAGTCCTGTTGCTTTTAGCTCATTGAGGTAATCCTGAACTATCTTCTTAATATCTGTAGCCTGAGTTGCGAGCATCTCCTCGTTGAATTCTTTTATCGCGGCTTCGAGACACTTCTTCATCAACCCAGACCATTCTGTTTGTGGTAAAGGTTGCTTTATGAGAAATCCGTGAAACTTCTCAAGTGCCAAATGAATACAAGATCCGAGTTCTAAATGAACCCAAGGAACCTTCTTTACTGGTGGCTTATCGATGTAATTAAACCAGTATTTCTTAGGGCATTTTTGGTACGTCTGAATTGCAGATACCGATAGCTTTACTCTCTTTGGCTGAGAGGTTGTTGGTGTTATTTCTGACATTGTATCCTTAGAAGATTTTTGACATCACTGGGTCTGAAATCCAAGCAAATACCTTTGGATTCCCTACCATATTTCCGATGTTTAGTTGCTTTGGTGTTATTTGCTGTATTGAATGAATCCAACGACATTCCCTAGAGTCGAAGTAATAAAAGACCGTCTTTCCGGTCTTTGGGTTCGTCATATATCTTACGAGGTTTCCAGTGATAATTGGCTGCTGGACAAGGTGCTCGTTGTACTCGCCAGATCTTACCGGGATCGTATTATACGGCCTATTAATTATCTTGACCGATTGCGAGGCAAGTTTCTCAGGTGTTGAGCCGTCGATTATAATGAGTCCAGCTTTGGGGTCAAAGTCGAGATTATTATCGTTTGGCGAAGATGTCTTGGACTGATAGGGAACCTCTGCTGCCATGATTAGCTCAAGATTAAAGTTAATGAAAGCTAGGCTGGTTTTGCCTCCATCATGCCGTTTGTAGACATCGCGGTCTGACGCTTTCATTTCAAGATCGACAAATGGTATCGACGTTTCGCGGGCTGCATCCCCGTCAACATTGACGGAAAGGGAATCGACAACCTCTGCATCTGGCGGCAGGATACTAATGCCGTCAGTATCCTTGAAACGCCGTGTAACGAAGGAAACAACCGTGGACCATTCGTGCTCGAAGATTTCTGACGAATCTATTCCGGCAATAGCCTTGAGCTTGACAGTGACGCTGCTCTGATCCGTTGGCAGAACCAGAGTGTTGCTCTCCATAAAATCCGAATCAATCGTTGGGTCTGTTCCATCAAAAGTATAAAAGATAACGGCTGGCGTGTTTGATTCAACAACGACATATTCTGGAATACCTGATATAATTTGATTGGTAGATTCAACCACCGTTATTAAGATTGCCATAGGTTATGCTGCAGAATTAGTAGAAAAGGCAACGGTGCTTTCGCCGCTTACTTTTGAGACGTCAAGCACATTATCAAACCTCTCCTTCAGAGAATCGTCATGGGTTATGACGAGGATCTTGTACTTCGTTTCGAGTTGCTTGATAACGTTGACAAATAGCGTCTCAACACCAGACTTATCAAGTGGCGAGTTGATCTCGTCAAGTAACAGGAACTCAAGTGAAGATCCACCATGACGAGTTGCCAGTTCTGATAGTGCGATACGAAGTGACAGCGCAATACGAAATTGCTCACCACCTGACAGCGATGAGAATCCACAAAGTGAGCCATCTTTCTTCACGTTAAGATCTAACGTCTCAACCACAGAGACTCCGTCTGATCCGGCACGCTGTGTCGCAAGCTCTATTGAAAACTGCTCAGAGCATATCGATGATAGGATTCTATTTGATGTTGATTCAAGATCTTGAATTACGGCTTCGAGCAACAGAGTTTGAATACCGGATTTGCCGAACATCTTCGTCATCTTGTCGAAGATTGCCATTTCGGCAGACTTAGCATCATAAGTCTTCTTGATTGAAAGAAGCTCTTCTCGCTTCTTTGATAGCGACTGAGTCTTTTCCTTTAGAGAGCCGACCTTAATTCCAGTCTGGAGAATCTCATCAGAGATTGATATCATGCTTTTCTTGAGTGATTTCAGCTCATCATGAAGGCTTTGAAAGCTCTCATTCTTGAGTGACATCAGAACCCGCTCATTATCTACAATCCTTTGTTTGGTATCGAGCATCTTGTTGTATATCTCTGCCTTCTCTGTCTCGGACGCTACAATCTCTTCCTCTAAGATGAGGAGCTGAGATGAGATGTTCTTTAACTCTGCCTGAGATCTTTCAATCGTTAAATTGTCATCGCGTTGTTGTTCTAGCTCTTTCTTTAAAGAAGAAAGATAAGCGATACGAGACTCTGAATTGGCCTTCTTTTTTGTGTAGTGGTCAGTATTTGCTTCATGATCTGCTGTTAGCTTGTTAAACTCTTCACTTTCCATCTTCTGATGACAAGTGTAACACTCCTCATCGTGAAATACAATCGC
>ERZ1292625.395-Hain-H41-01um-R1-395-length-67252-cov-28_pt1 | contig 67252 bp, 59 predicted proteins | sample MGYA00564400_ERZ1292625 | MGnify/ENA primary metagenome ERZ1292625 (study PRJEB36523, sample SAMEA6512639) | groundwater metagenome | collected 2019-01-08 | study: AquaDiva: Metagenomics assemblies of 32 groundwater samples | reverse complement strand
GAACCCTCAGAAGCAGAGGCGATGTGTGCCCACTTGACCGGAGCCTTCTAATGGGCGACCCCACTGACAGGACTCGTCATTTGCCCGGGGTGCTCCCGATGAGATAATTCATAATCCTCGTCGATTGCTCCATGCCGTTGATGGTTGGTTAAGGGACGAACTCCCTCCAGCTTCATGCGGACAACTGAATCGGTTAGGGATGGTTCCGCATTCATGAGAGGAGTGGGCATGGTCTGATTACCGACCTGGGTGTTTTCACCCTGCTGTGACTGGGCAAAGGTCAATGCCATGATGAACTCTTCGCACCGATCATCGATCGGGACATGTGCGTCTTGCTGTGACAACACCATCACCGGTTTGGTCGGCGACAGGAACAGGGTATAGCCCTTCCCTCTCGCGAGGAACTTGGCCAGGTCATCCATTTGGCCGTGATTGGCTTCAAACTGGAGCGGCAGGCCCAGCATCGTGGCGGCAATCTGAGGAATAGATATAGCTGACGAGACCGGGGTTGTCGGCGGCACAGCGGCCTCGGTGTTCAATGTGAGGCCCAACACTGTAAGTACACTAACAGACACTCGAAATGGGACGGATTTACGCATGGTTCGGATCTCCTCTATGAAACCGAGTGAGAATCTGAGTCCGGAGCCCGATTGTGGGGTTAAGTCCCACAATCGGGCTCCGTTGCTACCGTACGGCTGTTGGTGGCTACGGCCCAAACGAGTTGTAGAGCTGCGGGCCTTCGACGGCTGGGTCCTTCTTGCTATGCGGTACCGTCACCTTCACCGTGCCGCTGCACTGGGCGCCGTCGGCATTCGTCGCCGTGAACTGCACGACATACACCCGGCCGTTCCCGTTCCCCGATCGTTCCGCGCGTAGCAGGATATCGTTCCCAGAGACTGCGGCGTCCGGGCTCGTATCGCCATCGCCCAATCCCTTGATCGGTTCATCCTGCGTCACGTTCGGATACGTGATCGTGAGCGTCTGGTTTTGTGGATCGGTCAGCCCCACGATGCTTACCTGGGTCATGGTGTGATTGGGCGGCCAGAGCAGATTCGGGCTCGCCTGGGCCAGGCTGCAGACCGGTGGATCGTTCACGTTCACCACCGCAATCTGCACCGTATCGGCGACACTGCTCAGGTGCCCATCGTTGACCACCAGTTGGAAGGTTAAGAAGGCCCCACCGGCAGCCACGTTCGGCGCAGTAAAGGTCGGACTCGCGGTATTCGCGCCGGCCAGGCTCACAGACGGCCCAGCGGCCTGGGTCCAGCTGTAGCTCAACCCATCGAGATCGGGATCAAGGCTCCCGCTCCCATCCAGGGTCACCAGCGTCTGTTCATTCTTTGTTTGATCCGGCCCGGCATTTGCCGCCGGAGGCTGATTCACATTGCTGATGACGATACTGACGAAGTCGGAGTGAACCAATCCGCGCGCATCGTGCACAATGAGTTCAAAATCCACCTGCGCTCCGCCAGCCCCGACAGACGGTGCCGTAAAGCTGGGCGTCGACGTATTGGGATAGGCCAGGGTGATGGGTGGTCCATAGATCTTGAGCCAGGTATAGGTCAGGGGCTCGATGTCTGGATCATAGCTCGCTGTGCCGTCGAGCACGACCGGGCTGCCTTCTTGTACGGTCTGATCCGGTCCCGCCTGCGCCACCGGCGGATGATTCACATCGGTGATGTGCACGTTCACTGTATCGGGGTCGCTGCAGTTGCTGCTGGTGCCTTCACAGACGACCAGCTCCAAGGTGGCGGTTCCCCCGGCGGCGGGTACGTTCGGGGCGGCAAAGGTCGGATGGGCCGTAGTGGCCCCACTCAGCGCTACGGTCGGCCCCCCCGGCACCTGGGTCCAGATGTAGGTCAGGGAGCTTCCAGTGGAGGCGGTGCCGTCCAATGTCACCAGGGTGCCTTCGGGCACGGATTGGTCGGGACCCGCATTCGCGAGGGGTTTGTTAGAAATCTTGGAGACGAAGCCATCCTCAAGTCCACCACCATATGTGTCTTGAAAAGCATTCTGCGTCGTGAAATCGGGTGCTCGTGTGAAGCCTGCTACATAGGCATTGCCTTGAGTATCAACAGCAATTCCCAGAATCGTAGAAATGATTCCTGCACCATTCAGAGCAGTTCCAAGGCTTCCCTTAAGGGGCACAAGGGATAGCAAGGTCGATCCATTTGCATCCAGCTTTGCAACAAGTGCTTGTGGGACTGGACCTGTCACTCCGCAATAGTTGTACTGCAACGGATGCGAGAAGTTAGGGGTACGGCAGGAGTAGCTCGAGCCAGCGAGATAAATTTTATCAAACTGATCGAGCACGACAACCGAACCAAAGTCGTCGCCGATACCGCCAAACAGCGTTGACATGATCAACGTGGTTCCAGACGAATTGAACTTTGTTACGAAGTAGTCGTGGTTGGCAAGAGTCGTTTGAAACGGTGTCCCAGCAAGCGGAAAGTTCGACGAGCCGGTATTCCCCGATACGACCGCATTACCTGCGCTGTCTAGAGCTAGACCGCCTCCTGATTCATCGCTACTTCCACCGAGATAGGTGGAATAGACCAGCTGTGTCCCTGTTGGATTCAGTTTGGCAACAAACGCATCACCTGCACCACTCAAGGTCGGCTGGAAAGAGGCGAGGGCAGGGATGATACTCAAAGCAGTCCCTGGAAAATCTGTAGAGTTCGTGCCGCCAACGACGTGCGCATTACCGGCTGCATCGACGCGAATGCTCGAAGGCTCGTCTCGCCCATTTCCTCCCAAGTAAGTCGCGTACTCAATCTGCCCAAGTGCCAGATTCAATTTCGCAATGAAACCATCAAACGTACCACCTCCATAGGTAGGCTGAATTGAGCCTGACGTTACTCCAGGAAGAACGCCTGTTGGAACCGTGACACCTGTGAGATGAACAACGGAGCCGCTTGCGTCAACAGCGAATGCTCTAGGCGATTGGCCCGCAAGGCCGCCGTAGTATGTTGAATACAGCAACGTCGAAGCCGAGGGGTCAAACTTTGAGATGAATGCATCGCTGCCAACAGAAACTGTTTGCAAAGCTCCTGCTGTAACAGGAAAGCTGCCGTTTGTCGTCCCAGTCACCCACACGTTGCCAATTCCATCCAAAGCTATTTTGGGGATTGTTTCGGAGTTCGGGCCACCAAGATATGTCCAGACCAGCAATGTGCCAGCCGGGCTAATTTTCAGGATAAACACGTCGCTGTTACCGTTGTAGATCGAGTCGTATGGTGTTCCTGCAGGCGGCAAGCTCAGAGCACTTTGACCGAAGCCAACCACCCATGCGTTTCCAGAGCTGTCAACGGTAATGCCTGTGGCATTATCCTGCCCTGTTCCTCCGATAAACGACGAGTAGATGATGACGGGATCTATGATAAGCGGTTTGCTCGCATCGTAGGCTGCCAGTTGAATTTTGACTACATTTGCCTTTGGCGACGAACTGTAATTGCCCGCGACCAGCGTCTTGTGCCCATGCTTATCCAACTGATACACAATCGGCTTCTGGAGCCGTACTTCTCCCAGCGCCGTGGTGAGGAGCAGGTCGCCACTGTTAGCCACCTTGATGTCCGACGCACCTTCGAACGCGAGCTTGATCTGATTCGGATCGGCGCCTGGCGCCACAATAAAGTCGTATTCGAGCTTGCCCTGGTTGCCGTAGTAGGCCAGGTCGATTCCCGGATAGGCCTCTTTGTACTGGACCTTGGCATAGGTGGGAATCTTGGTCCGCCACTTCGTCGGATCGTTGCCGATGAAATAGTTCACGATCCCTGGTAGTTGTTCCATCCCATCAATAGCCGGCGAGGGATTCGCCCCTTTCAGCTTCATGCGCACCACCGATTGCTTGAGGGGCGTGGGCTCGGCCATGGCCAGCGGATCGTGACTCTGCTGGTCGTCTCCTTGTGTCCTTCCCTCCCGTTGCTGCAAGACCATCACCGATTCGGTCGGCGTGAGAAAGAGCGTATAGCCCTTCCCTCTCGCGAGGAACTTGACCTGGTCATCCACTTGGCCGTGATTGGCTTCAAACTGGAGCGGCATGCCGAGTAGCTGCGCCGTCACTGTGTGGCTTGCAGGGCGTGGTTTCATGGTGGGAAGGGATAGAGCCTCCCCTCCGGTGTGTGCCATGGCCACCCGACCAGCAAGATATAGTCCCATGAGTAGAACGCCAACTACGCCAACCTGTCGTGCTCGCATCATGTTCCTCCTTAGTGTGGATGTTCCGTATCGGTGTTCAGCTCGATTCATTCGTGCAACCCGCCCTTCGTGCTGACTTGCCTACCTTAACGAAGCGCTCTGAGCTAAGCTCAGTGGCGGTTGTAGCCGAACAACTGTGCACTCCTCAATGCGCCAAGCGGCGTAGAGTGAAACCCTATCGCACCGATCACTTTGGAACCCTATGCCCTTGAACCACTGAGTTTTCGTATCCGCGCCTGAGTCCGCACAATCGCTTCCGCCCTCGTGCGGACCCCCAGATGCCGATACACGCGCTGTAAGTGCTTCTGGACCGTGCGGGGGCTGATGCCGATGGCAAGGGCGATTTCCTTGTTTGAGAACCCCTTCCTGAGCCATGAGAGCACCGCTTGTTCCCGCTTCGTGAGTCCGTCACTCATGCTCGTTTCGTTGCGCACGTGGAAGTCCATACCGTGGTCGGACGATAGTTCAGTGGCATGCCGAAGCCAATACGCCACCTGGCGTACGAACTTTTCTCTACGTGTACAACGTTATTGGCGAGCGGTAGAAAGCCAAGTATAACCAGATCCGCCAAGACTGGGGGAAAGGTGGGTATTACAACTTAACGCTCATTGAACACCATGGAACCGCTCACGACAAAAGATCTGGCGTTACTGAATGCGTCGCTGTTGAAGCTGTACTCATTCCAAGACGCAGCGGAATTTTCTTCCGATCTCGTTCGTCTCTTATCGACGCTCATTCCAGCTGATATCTGCTCGTATGATGCCATCGATGCGCAGAGCCAACAGGCTGACTTGAAATGGACACCCAACGATGTGGTGATGATCCCCGATGGCTTTTCCATTCTTGCGAAGCACGTCGATGACAATCCCATCGTCCCACATTTTCGAAAGACCGGAGACGGTAGCGCCAAAATGGTTTCGGATTTCCTCTCTCAGCGGACCTTCCAAGCAAGACCCCTCTATGAAGAATTTTATAAACACTACGGGATTTCACGCCATCTCATTGCCGCCTTATCGATCAATGGGCAGACAACTCTCACCCTTGCCTATCATCGAGGGGGGAAAGAATTTTCGGAGCGGGATCGCCGCATCCTCAATTGCTTCCGTCCGCACGTTCTTCAGGCCCTTCAGACCGCTCACAGCCTCTCCGCGCTTCGCCAAGAGGCAGCCACGAGCCAGGTCGCCCTTGCGTCTCTTCATTTGCCGGTCCTCTGTGCATCTGCAAATGGACGCATCATATGGATCACCCCCTCCTGTGAAAGCCTGTTGTGCAGGTATGGACGATCAATCCGTCAATCCTCGTTACCTCCGGATCTCCTTCGGTGGATTCAGTCGCGTGGTACTCCATCAAATGAAGCGAGTGAAGTACGGCAGCCCATGGAGCCGCTCGAGATCCCAGGCCCTTCAGGGACACTCGTTGTTCGTGGCTGTGAATATGCCGCAGACGTTATCTTAATGTTTAAAGAAAAGGTCGAACTCTTCCCTTTGAGTGCGTTGATTCGCCTTGGGCTTACACAACGTGAATCTGAGATCTTAAGTTGGGTTGTTCAGGGGAAAACTAATCCGGAGATCGGCACGATCTTGGGCATCAGTCCCCGCACGGTGCAGAAGCATTTGGAGCGGGTCTATAGTCGGCTCGGTGTGGAAAATCGCCACGCGGCGATGGCCTTGGCAATTCAAGCCATGAGTCACGAGGCCCGTGCGAAATAAGGAGATCGCGCTGAACCCTCAGGGACGGCTTGTGGAAGACGAGGAGGAGTGCGGCTGAGCAAACTCGATGTTGATATCCTTCCCGAGGTAGTTCACTTGGAAACCCTGCTTATCGTAGGCCATGACGGCGCCCATGACGTTTTCGTCACCATACTCCTCTTGGCCTAACACCTTTCGGATCTCTTCGGGGCTCTCACTATTGAGCACGTTACGAAAGATGCCTCTGGTCTTATACGTGAATCGATTATTGATGAACAGGAGATCAACTCTCCCGTCCTGAATACGCACCCCAGCCATTGGACCGGTTGGCTTTCGTTGATCGAGCAGGAAGATGAACGTCGCTTCTTGCTCAACCTTGACTCCGGCAATCTTTTCAGTGACAAGCGTTTCAACGGCTTTGGATTCCGTGTCGCCGAGTTTGACGCCGAACAGTGAGATCTCAGTGCTCGAAATGGCCTTTGGCTCCATGACATCGTTCTTACTCAGCTCGTACGGCTCAGCATGAGCTGAACCAAGCGCTACGAGGACGCTTGCCAGCAGGATGATGACTCTTCGCACGACATGCTCTTTCGTCATTGGTGTTTGGCGTTTCTTCTGTATGGGTTCGCGATTGATCAGAATGGGTGAACCAGTAGAATCCGGGAAAGCATAGGGCTCATTGTAGCCAAGAGCGGTCGGACCTGCAAGAAATGGGACATGTGAGCAGTCACTGGATAGGGACTCGTTGGGTGGAGGCGGTACGCTTTCCTCATGACCGTGGCTCATCGCCCAGCAACATCGCGCCGAGTTCGCGAAGTCGGAAAAAGTAGGTTTGGGGTTCGGCGTCTAGTGTTTCCGTCAGTTCGTCGAGATCTTCCAAGCAGTCTTTCACGATGGCAACCCGCTGGTCGTCGAGACCGTCTGAACTATCGAGGTAGAAGACCACACAGCCACTAATGACCGTGTCGATCGTCATCAATTGCCCTTGATCGGGACTCGCAAACTGAGGCCAACCGATGGCACAGTGCTGTTCCCACGCTGTTGCGACCATGCTCCGATCCATGAGTCCGCCTATTCCGTCTCTGTCTGATAGCAGCTAGCCTAGCGTACGTGGTTAGCGAGGAGCAAGTATCTCGCCCCAAGATTATGAAGGAACGTTGATGGAAGCATCGTGGATCAGGGGTATAGCCCACGCTGGAGATGTGCTTGGGCGACCTGGTCAATGCCACTCATGAGCGCAGCCATGCGCATTGACACGTGGCGTTCGCTCGAAAAATGAAGAGTGCGCTGAAAGGCGGACGTGATGATGTCTTGCAGTCGATTCTGAATGTCTGTTGCACTCCAGAAGAAGCGCTGAAGGTCCTGCACCCATTCGAAGTACGAGACGATGACGCCGCCGGAGTTCGCGAGAATATCGGGGATCACAAAGATACCTTTGTCTGCGAGGATGCGGTCGGCTTCCAGCGTCGTCGGACCGTTTGCCCCTTCAGACAAGATTCGACATCTCAAAGAATTCGCATTTTTAGCCGTGATTTGCTCGGACAGGGCGGCAGGCACGAGTACGGTACAGTCTAATTGGAGTAACTCTTCATTCGTGATCGCGTCCCCAAGTTTGGTGTCATGCAGCGGTTGGCTGGGGTCGCGCCGAAGGAGAGCTGTGACATCCAACCCCTTGCTGTTGTAGATACCTCCGTTGACATCACTGACAGCAATGATCCGTGCACCATGTTGGTGCATGATGCGAGCCGTGTGTGAACCGACATTTCCAAATCCTTGAATCGCCACGGAGGCACCTTCAATTGACAACTTGAGGTGACGCAACACCTCGTGCGTCACGTAGACGACTCCGCGTCCCGTCGCTTCTTCACGGCCCAGGCTCCCTCCAATCGACAGCGGTTTGCCGGTCACGACGCCAGGAACGGCGTAGCCAACTTGCTGGCTGTACGTGTCCATTATCCATGCCATGATCTGAGCATCAGTCCCGACATCTGGGGCTGGGACATCCTTGTCCGGGCCGATCAGTGGGAAAATCTCCGCAGCATATCGTCGTGTCAGCCGCTGTAATTCAGCTGGGGATAGTTGTTTCGGTGCGACTGCGACTCCGCCTTTTGCGCCGCCGTAGGGTAATCCGGCCAGCGCACATTTCCATGTCATCCACATTGCTAGAGCAGCCACTTCACCGAGGTTCACGTCGGGATGGTAACGGACGCCACCTTTGGAGGGGCCGCGAGAAGAATCGTGTTGAACACGATAACCCGTAAAGACTTCGACCCGTCCGTCGTCCATCCGGACTGGGAGGCTGACGACGAGCGAGCGTTGGGGTAGTTTCAGTCGTTCACGGAGGTTTGGGTCAAGCCCCATGGCCTCCGCCGCCTGATCGAACTGAGCCACCGCCAAGCGAAACGTCGGGGTGTCGAGTTCCTGCATCGTGGTCCCTCCTAGCTATCGGATGGATGTTTGTCTATCCGTGTCGAGTCCAGTAGGCCAATCGAGATGGAGCATCCTGCGACAGAGCTGCGCGAGCTCCTGTTTGACGGGATCAAGGGAGATCGCTTTTTGGCACACCGCTGCCATGGAGGTTATTCGGCAGTCCGACAATCCACAGGGATGGATTCGCTGGAACGGTGTCACGTCCAGATCCACGTTGAGTGCACACCCATGGAGCGTCACACCGTGCTCGATGCGGATGCCGATGAAAGCAATTTTTTCAGGGGTTGGAGTCATGACCCAAATGCCGGGTTTACCAGGGATGCGATGGCCGGTGATATTCCAGCGGCTCAGCAATTGCACGACGATTTCTTCGAGTAACCAGACCAATTGCCTTGGACCCGTGGCATGTCGATCAACCTTGATCACGGGGTAGACCACAATCTGTCCAGGGCCGTGAAAGGTCACCGATCCCCCGCGATTGACATAATGCAGTTCCGCTCCGTTTTCACATAAGCGCGAGGCATTACCGCCCCAGTGCGAGACGGTGGTGCGTCGCCCCAAGGTATAAACAGGTCTGTGTTCAAGGATCAGGACGGTGTCCGGTACCTGATTACGGACCCGTTCCTTGTGCAAGCGAGACTGAAGCTCCCATGCATGAAGATAGGGAACTGGGTCTGAAAAGACTCGAACGGCCTCTGCGTGCGGATAGAGAACAGCCTGAGCTGGAGCGGTGATGGCATCGGGACGGTTCACTGGGGCACTCGGTGGAAGAGGTGAGTTGAGCGCTCGATGAGAAACGATTGCGTATCCCAGCGTCTATTATTAAGGAGAGAAGCTGTACTAGGGAGAAGGCATGTCTGCATGGGATGCACATTGTCGCATAATGGCGCATGCAGTGGAAAGTTGCCTGCCGGCGGCCAAGGATCTGGCCGCCGGCACGAGGAGAACAAGAGGGCCCTACTTGATGGCGACGAAGAGTTCTTTGATCTCCGGGGTTTTCAGTTTCTTGAGCGCTTTGGCTTCGATTTGACGGATACGCTCGCGTGTCACGGACAAACTTTGACCAACTTGCTCCAGGGTGCTGGCTTCATCGTAGCCGATCCCGAACCGGAGTCTGATGACGGTTTGCTCGCGGGGCGTCAAGGTGCTTAGAATTCGGTCGAGGTGATCGGTCAACTCGCCCCGATGGACATGCGCATCGGGTGGAACGGCCTGCTGGTCCGGAATCATGTCGCCAAACAGTGTCTCTCCGTCACCAATTGGAGACTCTAAGGCTATTGGTTCCTGAAACGCCTGCATGGTCTCGCGGAGCCTTTCTGGCCTCATGCGCAGCACATGAGCGATCTCTTCTAACCGAGCGGGCCGCCCGAATTGCTGCCCAAGTTTCCGCATGACGCGGAGGACTCGATGCGATGCTTCGGTCTGGTGCACTGGAATCCGAATCGTTCTCGATTGATCCGCAATTGCACGGGTGATGCCTTGTCGGATCCACCACGTCGCGTAGGTGCTGAATTTGAATCCTTTCCGATGCTGATATCGTTCGGCCGCTTTCATCAGGCCAATGTTGCCCTCTTGCACGAGATCCAGCAAACTCAGTCCCCGTCCTGTGTAATGCTTGGCGACATCGACGACTAAGCGCAAGTTGTGCCGTACGAGCTCATCCTTACCTTGTTCCAGGATAATCCTGGCTGATCGGATTTCATCGAGCGATGCCGTCAGTTGCTTTGCTGTCGTTGCGGCAGGTCTGAGATCCGTGCCCAACGGATTCAGGGCAGTGCTCAAAGCCTTCTCCGCATTGTCTAGTGCGGTGGCTGAAAGTCCGCTCAATCGTCTGACGACTTGGAGCATTTTCACGGTGTCTGTACAGATAGACGTACGCTTGGACTTGAGAAGCACCTTCACCGCTTGCTTCAGAGCGGTCCGAATGCGTCGTGTCCCATGGTCCACGCGTTTAGCAATCGTGACCTCTTCTTCTCGCGTCAAGAGTCCCCGTTTGCCGAAGGACCGGAAGTACAATGATTCCAAAAGGAATGGGCTTGCCCCCGGGCTTGTACGCATGACCGGTTGAGGTTTTTCATCCGCTCCGGATTCCTCAGTCTCAACGCGACCGATCATCCCCAATATGCCGCTCGCCTTGGCGTCATCGGCATCGGGGGCGAACCTTGTCCGTATATCCAGTTTCTCAGAGGATCGAAGATCTTCTTTCATCGTGTCACCCCTTGCTCTGGTTGAATATCACTCACCATGGTTAGAGTCCTATTGAGCCAAGAAGATTCACCGAATTATTCCCGGTGTATTCCTTCTATGAAGCAAAAGGGATGCTGGATTGAAGATGAGAGCCGGTCGGTCTAATCAGCTCGAAAAATCTGAAAGATTAGTGTTGGCTAATGAGAGAACGAATAACGAACTGTCGCACTTATGCGGCATCTATGTAGAATTGGCACCAACGATCAGACTGAAATGCCACACTATTTTGGTAGCAATCCCTTTATGAACGGGGCAAGGGTATCGATTGGAATCGGGAAGATCGTCGTCGAGTTCTTCTCAGCCGCGATCTCGACAAGTGTCTGGAGATATCGCAGCTGCAGCGCGGCAGGATTACGGCTGATGACGTCGGCCGCTTCAGCTTCCACTTTCTCCTTCATCGTGTTGTCCATTTCACTGCCGCCCATCGCGACTGGGTGTGCGGCTCCAATGTTGGGTCTGGGTGCCATGGCGGCCACATGGGCTGCTAGTGTAATGAAGACTTCTGCAGAGGCAGCCCGGCCTCCAGAAGGAGCGCCGAGCAGGATCACAGGGAGGGGTGAACTGGTTATCTCTTTGATCATCAGGCGCATGGAGGTGTCCAATCCTCCGGGCGTATCAAGTTTGAAGATCAGAGCCTGGGCACCCGACGAGTGGGCCAAGGCGAGAGCGTCGTGCAGGTACTCCGCAGCTACCGGGTTGATCACTCCTTCATAACTGGCAACGATGATTTCACCGGCATAGGTCGGATTACCCATGAGCATCAGGTACAGGGAGATGACGGCAACTCCCATCGCCGCTGCGAGAATCTGTCTGTGTAGAGCTCTGTACGGAAACACGATGCCACGCATTGTGAACTCCATGCACGTAAGGGGCTAAGAGCGCCGAAGGGATGAACAGCGAGTAGATCGAGAAATTCTACTTTCTTATGCTGTCGCGAAATGGCCGTTGGTTGCAAACTTCGGAACGAACCCCCTAGAATGCGCGGCATGTCTCAATTATCAAGCGGCGAACGCATCCATCTTGTCGATCACAAACGGCGCCAGTATGCCCTTACGTTGAAGGCGGGCGACACCTATCAATTCAGTGGTCAGAAGATCGCTCACGACGCGATTATCGGGCGGCCGGATGGGACCATTGTCGTTCTCTCGGGCGGGAAAAAGATGTTGGCTGTCCGGCCTACTTTTGGAGACTACGTGCTGAAAATGCCGCGGGGCGCTCAAGTGCTCTATCCGAAAGACCTTGCGCTGATTCCCATGTGGGCGGATGTCTATCCGGGTGCGCGGGTGTTCGAGTCCGGAACCGGTTCGGGCGCGCTGACCATGGCGCTGTTGCGAGCGGTAGGGCCGCGAGGGTTGGTCGTGACCTATGAGATGCGGGAAGATTTTGCCCGCACTGCACTGCTGAACGTCGATCGCTATATGGGGCCCGTCCCCAACCTGACGGCATTGCGGAAGAATACCTATGAAGGTATTGATCTGCTTGACGATGGAATTCCCTTCGACCGTGTCGTGCTCGATTTACCTGAGCCCTGGCAGGTGGTCCCCCATGCAGCCACCGCGCTGCGATCCGGTGGGATCTATCTGAGCTTTGTCCCCACCGTACCCCAAGTCGTACAAACGGTTGAGGCGCTTGAACGGGCAACTGTATTCGGGATGATCGAAACGTTTGAAACGCTGCTCCGAACCTGGTCCGTGCAGGGCAGGAGCGTGCGGCCTGATCATCGCATGGTCGCCCATTCTGGATTCATCACCGTAGCCCGAAAGGTGGAGCCAGGGCTACTCCGTTCGATGGTTGGGAGAGAGGCTCCTCCAGACGGAGACCGGGAAGGTCTGTCCGATGAAGCAGAAGAGGAGCTGAACGCATGAATAGATTGGAAGGCAAGGTAGCCGTGGTGACGGGAGGTAATGCCGGAATCGGCGAAGCCATCGCAAAACGTTTTGCCGAGGAGGGAGCCTCGGTTGTCATCACGGGACGTCGGCAACAGGAAGTGGATCGTGTGGCCAGTGTGATCCGACATAACAAGGGGAAAGTACTCGGAGTTGCCGGTTCAGTGACGGACGAAACCCATGTACTGGATGTCGTCCGTCGAACGATCGATAGCTTTGGGCGGATTGATATTCTGATCAACAACGCGGGGATCGGCGAGTTTGGAAAGCGGCTCCACGAAACTGATGATGCCGTTTGGGCAAACGTATTGGATATCAACTTAACCGGGGTCTTCCGTATGACACGAGCCGTCATCCCCCACATGCTGAAACAAGGGCGTGGCTCGATCGTGAATATCTCGTCCATTGCCAGTTTAGTCGGTCTCTCCGGCTTAGCTGCCTATACGGCATCCAAAGGGGCGCTTGACGCCTTGACGCGCGCACTGGCTGTCGAATATGCGAAGGAAGGAATTCGCTGTAATGTGGTGAACCCTGGTCTCATTGATACGCCTATGGCGGCCCCCTTGATGGCTAATCCGGATATGCTCCAGCCCATTTTGGCCCAATATGCGATACGTCGTCCTGGGACACCAGAAGAAGTGGCGAATCTAGTTCTGTATCTAGCTTCGGATGAAGCAGCCTGGATGACTGGGGCGACCATTCCTATTGATGGGGGGATGACCGTTTATAAAGGGTAGTGGTTGCGGCAACAAGGGATAGTAGCTTCCGTGCTAGGTGAAGAAATGGACATTGATGCTCGAACACAGTTTTGCGGGGTGATTGGCAATCCGGTCGGGCATTCACTGTCGCCAGCTATCCACAATGCGGCGTTCCGCAAATTGGGGCTCAATTTTGTTTATCTCGCCTGGCACGTGGAAGCGATCGGTGAGGCCATCAGGGGGCTCCGTGCACTGGGAAACTTTCGCGGAGCGAGCGTCACGATTCCTCACAAAGTGGCCGCCATACCATTTCTTGATCATGTGGAGACGACGGCCCAAAAGATCGGTGCGATCAACACCATCGTAGCTGAAAAGAGCGAACTTACTGGGTACAACACGGACGCGACCGGTGCGCTGCGGGCCTTACGGGAGGGCGGAGTTGAGCTCAAGGGACGACGCATCGTTGTGCTTGGATCCGGAGGCGCTGCCAGAGCGATCGCTGTTGCGCTGGTCGCTGAGTCTGGCACAGAGAAATTGACCTTGCTGGGGATCGAGGATGCAGAGCGGACTCGCTTGGCTCAGGATATTCGTTCTACGACAGCGGTGACGGTAGAGGATTCGCATCTGGATGAGTCCACCCTTCGTCGGGTTCTTCCTGCTGCGCACATACTCATTCATTGCACTCCGGTCGGGATGTCTCCGAAAGCCGAGGCCACCTGCGTTCCTGCCTCGCTCCTCCATCCCGATCTGGCTGTGATGGACATTGTCTACAATCCACGCGAGACTCGATTGCTCAAAGATGCAGGACTTGCGGGCTGCAAGACAATTTCTGGGTTGGACATGTTCCTCAATCAGGCAGTTGCGCAATTTGAGCTTTGGACCGATCAGTCTGCTCCGGTTGAAGTGATGCGCCAGGTCTTGGAGTCTCATTTTCGATGAATGTGGTGCTCATTGGCTATCGAGGTACAGGAAAGAGCACGGTTGGAAAGCTTGTGGCGGAACGACTTGGACGTGTCCTAGTTTCGACCGATGTGGAGATTGTGAAGTTGGCTGTCCAAAACATTCCTGAGATCGTTGAACAACATGGGTGGGAGTACTTTCGTGATCTCGAAACAAAGATTTGCCAGGATCTAGCGGGCCGGGATGGGGTCGTGATCGATACTGGCGGGGGCGCCATCCTTCGATCACAAAATGTCGAGGGGCTGAAACGCACAGGGAAGCTGTTCTGGCTGACTGCTCCAGTTGAGACCATTGCCAAGCGAATTGGAGCGGATACACAAAGACCATCTCTCACTGGAACGAAGTCGTTTCTCGAGGAGATTCAGGATGTGCTTCGTGAACGGACGCCGAAGTATCAAGCTGCTACTGATTACATCATTGAGACCGATGGAAAATCCGCCACGCAAGTTGCTGATGAGATTCTGGCACGACTCTAGTTGCCTTGGTAGGCTCTCTGAACCTTGACAAGTCTCGCCCTAACGTGATTCATGTACTCCTGCTGCGCCCGTAGCTCAGTTGGATAGAGCGCCGGGCTTCGAACCCGTAGGTCGCAGGTTCAATTCCTGCCGGGCGCACCAATAATTCAACAAGTTACCTGATCTTCCCGAGTTGCCCTGCCACGTTGATTGCACGGGGGCGGCAAGCCCCTAACCCAGAGTAAGGAGGCTGATTCGTCGAGCCTGCCGATATCATGATCGAGCTGTGCCCCTTTTCTTGCTTCCCGAAAACCAGGTTTACTCTTTACTGAAGCAACGCACGAGCTAAGTGATGGTTGAGATCGATTTCTTGTTGCCCAGTCTGGGTAAGACCATCCAAGCACTGAATGGAGTGCAGATCAGGTTCGGTCATGCTGAACATCGATTCTCGCAGAGCCTATTCTCTGTGAGCACGACTGCTGTATCGGACCTGGACGGAAGTTATTCCCTGCGTAAGCCGCATCTGCAGACGGGCGTTGGGAACTCATCTGAATATTGGTCAGATCAAGAGTAGATTCAAGATCGTATTTCGCGTCACAGTCTTGCGAGGTGGCAACATGATGATGAAGTGCCAGGTTGGGAGGCTAGGTGTCTCTATCATCTTCGTCCTGATGACGAGTCTGCCGAGTGCATGGGCGATATCGAATGATGCACCCGGCACAGATGGACCCTCGTTGGAGGAGACGGTCGCATTTATCAAAGATACGTGGGAAGCATGTGGAACAATGCACAGTGGTTTGCAACGTATGATCGCTAAGGACGGATCCCTCTGGCATATGGATAGAATGGCAAAGGTCGATGTGGTAGTGACACCTCCATCAGCTCTCAAAATTGTGACACGTCTCAATGAACACAGGAAGTTGAGCGGCATATTCGGGCTTCAATCACCCGTAGAAAGGATTCAGGAGTTTGACTTGAACGCATTGTCTCCAAGCGTGAGTTCCGAGCAGGAGGGTGAAAATGCGAACCTCTATGGAGTTCGATTGCGTTGTGCGCGGGGGGCCTGCATGACCGAATGGCTGGCGTCTCTCGCAATATCAGGCAAACCCATACACGAACTAAAAACCGGAAAATTAGTCGTGACGAGTCTCGAGGAGCTTGTCTATGAGGATCGCGCCCCTAAAGACAAACCCGGAGAAAGGAAGGGGGAAATCTATATTCCCGTCTGTGATATGGCATCCTCAGATAGCCTTTCGAAAGCCCTTCGCCACGCCATTACGAAAGCAGGCGGGAAGAAGCCGCTGTTCTAGGACGTGGCGTGGACAAGACGTGAGAAGAAGGAAAGAAGCGAATTGTTCGGGATTTAGAGGAGTATGCCTCCTGAGCAGAGTGCCGCCCTGATCGAATCGTGTTGGATTGCAAAGTTTTCCCACCGTTCATTCCCGATAGCCGTAGAAGTGCGTCATTCCCGCCTTGCTTTTCATTCATCCGTCTGTGTAGCCTTTCCAGTGGGTACAATTTGGGTAGCTGAATCGCTTATGTAGGCCGTCGAATCAGTTGGTTGTAGGCTCAATTCTTGCCGGGACATGCCAGGCAATGGATCATATCTCCATGAATTTCCAATGAGTTAGGGCTATGCGAGTTCCACCGGTCATTCCACAAAAGCTGGATAGAACCGTGATGGAAGTTCATCTACTATGACGTCTATGCGTAAAAGAGGTTATCCCGAGCCGTGGTTTAGCCGATATAGAACGCGGGCAACGTTTGGAGCGGTATACTCTGAACAGAAGAAGCGGTGTGCTTGGACCAGAGAATGCCCCTGTTGTGGAAGACCACTTGAAAAGATGGACCCGGCGAGTCCCTGGGTTTGTGAATGCGGATGGCGCAGTCAATGAATCGAGCAAGCAGAGGGAGGTACTATGATCCCCATTTTGCACGACATGAGAGCAGCATTTTTCCTCGTGATTGCACTAGCCATGCTGTTGTTGATCGGTGCGATGGCTGGGTTAGGAGCAGTATTGCAACCGATCCGTTGGTCTGATCGGAAAGGATCCCGCTGAGCAAGAGAGGGGGCCGTCCGTTTAAGCTACCAGTGGTGCTTGATCGGCCTCTTTCTTCTCTCCCTCTCATGTTTCTCGTATTCTTGCTGGCCCAATTTTAGTTCTCTGTCTAGTCAGACAATCTTTCCCCGTCGCCCGGCCAAATATTCGAATTTATTAGGCATCCTGTCATTCATCGGCTAGGCTTCTGCTAAAGCGTCCCTTTTCAACCGCGGTGCTATATTTGTTTCGTGTGGAGAAGGCAACCGGCGAGCGTCCCGCAAGGTCATCGTTACAACATTAATTACCACTGAATCGATTGAGCCGCGGGATTGGGATGTCATATGGAGGGAAGGGGTATGAATAGAGTAATTGCGAAGTCCGGAGCGGTGGTGGCGATGGGATTAATGTTGTTGTCAAACCAGGGCTGTAACACCAAATGGCTCAAGTCTGAGGGGGCAGGTGATACGGAGAGCGGGGCTGCGAAGCTCCCCAATATGTCTAGAGGAGGCCCCAGCGGAGAATTGAGCGGGTTCTCCCGTAATCCGTCAGAGGAGCGACTTGGGCAAGGCGGATACTCGACCTCAATGAACCCGTCTGGGCACAGTGCGCATCAGCGTGCGGAATTGACACAAGAAGAAAAGGCTGCCGTGGAGGCGGGGTTGCAGGATGTGTTCTTTGGGTATGACCAATGGACCTTGTCGGAGTCCGGTATGGAAGCGCTCAATCACGATGCGGCGTATCTTAAGGACCATCCAGGCGCCACGCTGAAGATTGAAGGGCACTGTGATGAGCGAGGCACGACCGATTACAACATGGTGTTGGGCGACAAACGCGCCAAGGCGGCTAGGAGCTATTTGGCGGAAGTTGGGGCGAATCCCAAGCAGGTGGCGATTGTCTCGTATGGAAAGGAGCGTCCCTTCTGCTTTGATCGGGATGAGCCCTGCTATCAACAGAACCGCCGCGGCCACATGCTTCTTTCCACTAAAAAGTAAAGCCTCGCCGATGAGTGTCTTTTTTATCATCGATTGGGTTCCCACTGAGATGCGGCAAGGAGCTTTTGGAGCGCCATAGCTCATGAGATTGCGATAGGGACTTCTTCAGTGAAAAAACTCAGGTCGTTCTTTAAGTCAGAAAGTACCGAACAAGCTCCAGCGCAGTCCCGGCCAGAAAACCGACGGGTCCAGCCGAGATTCACGACCCAGTTTCGGAGCACCTTCTCGGGACAACGAGAGGAGGGGCAGGGACGGACGCTAGATATTTCCGTCGGTGGGTGTAAGATCGAAAGCGATACCAAAGTGATGCAGGGGGGCAAGTTCGAATGTCGGCTCCACGTTCCTGGCCTTGATTGGCCATTGAGAATCGAGGAAGCCACGGTGCGTTGGGTCGATGGCAATACTTTTGGGATCGCGTTTTCTCGTGTCAGTCCAGAAGAGCTGGCGAAGCTCAAGACGATACTCTCTGAACTTGAACAGGACGAGTAACTTCTTTTCCAATCGCTCCAGCCTGCACAGGTCCTCTCTCGTAAGTATTTCCTGAAACTCTGATCGATGAGATCTCGTCGTTCTCTCACTCTGCAGTGTGGCCGTATGCGTTGCGCAGGCGCTATCCTGACCCTGAACGCGGTTGACATGGCTACCATAACTGTCGGAAAGTACAGTGAGACGGAAATCGCAATACAAAAATCATGGTATGAGGATAGAGAAAGGAGTTGGGGGTGGAACAGAGGTATGCAATCACCGTGAAGTTCTTGGTCGATGCCGATTCGGCGGAAGATGCGGAAGAGATGATTGAAACTGCCTGTGAAAAGGCGTCGGCGGCTTTCCCTGAAATGAGTTATGAAGGGATTGAGGATATTGAGGAAGATGAAGAGTAGTCGGTCTTCGCTTGCGACAGGAATCTTGTCATTCACTCGACCGATCACACCATGGGCATTGAATCGCAATCGATCTTACCTCAGAAGGAAATCGCTATCCTTGCAGGCGGTTGTTTTTGGTGTCTTGAAGCCGTTTTTGACCAGGTCAGGGGGGTGGAATCGGTCGAGTCTGGTTATATCGGAGGTAGCCTAGACCATCCCAGTTATGAAGCAGTATGTGGGGGGCAGACCGGCCATGCCGAGGCCGTGCGTGTTACCTTTGATCCCCGCGTAATCACCTATAAAGGACTGCTCGAAATATTTTTCGTCATTCACGACCCCACGACCCTCAATCGGCAAGGAAACGACGCTGGTACCCAGTATCGGTCAGCGATTTTTTACACCTCCCCGGAACAGCAGCAAACCGCCGAGGATCTCATTAAATCTCTTACCGCTGAACAACTCTACGATGCTCCCATCGTCACGCAGGTCGTAGCAGGTAGTCCATGGTATGAGGCGGAGTCCTATCATCAGGAGTACTTTGCTCGAAATCCCCTCCAAGGTTACTGTCAGTTTGTGGTGGGTCCAAAAGTTGCAAAGTTCCGAAAGCAATTTGCTCAGCGCCTAAAAGGGTAACGGCACCTCGCTTATCGACCGAACCATCCAACCAAGACCTCTCGTACCGTCCCAAAGACCGCGGGCTCCTGGAATATCTGATGGGTTTGCAGTATCACCTCGGCATGTACGGGGCAAAAGGGCCATTCGTCGGCAGGATTGCCTTGAACATGGGCAATGATCGAGCCATCTCCCTGGTCGGTTGAAGCGTGAATGACGATCAACGGACTGTTCGGATCAAGTAAACAGGTGCTGTCCTTCTTATCCGATTGATCTGTAGCTGCCTGACGAATCAGCACCTGCTGTTCACCCTCTGAGAAGACGGTGTCCCCTTCTCGAATAGGGCCAGTCGGAGCGAAAGAGTAGAGAACCAGCGGGGCGCCGAGAATAACGAGCACTGCCGCAGCCATCGACCACAGCGGGGGATCGGCCTGGTTGTGGGAGGCGATGTCGGGCACGTCCTCAGTGTGATTCCTGAGTTGTGCTCGTGGATTCCTCTGCCAGTTTGCTTAACAGCACGACGATCTCCCGTCTCTTTGCACGGAACGGATTCTTCAAGGACCCTTGTTCTAGTGGTATCAGCGCAGAGGTCTGGTGGAATCCCAATATAGTTTCCTGTGGTGCAATAGATTGCAACGGAGTCGATCGCCCATCGACATATCTCATAGTTTCAGCATCCGGCGGGTACCGAGTTGGAGAACGATAGTTGCTGAGTAAGAAGTGCAGTTCGTCACCGTGGATGTAGACCCCACCTGAAGTGACGAGATCGATAGTCCCTGGCTGCTGGATGATTCGATAAAACGTCACAATTTGCTCGGGCGTTGCAGCCCCCAGGCCTTTGGCTAATAGTGGTGCAAGAAAGGCTACGTCGTCGGGGCCAAAAACCGGATGCAGGTGTGGCTCCTTGTCTTTGCCAGAGAAAACTGAGGACGGTAGGAGACGCGCTGACTCTTCAATCCTCACGCCGGAGAGAATGGACGACATCACCTTAACAGTAATGTTGGCCGGATGAGAATGACCACTGCTTACCCGCTGGTCTACTGCAAGTCGGACATACTGCGATTGATCTTCAAAAATGGGTGGGCTTGAATAAGATTGGTGCTGACAGGCGGTAAACCCAACGAATAGCGCAACTACGGTGAGAATGGTTGTGCCAAGTTTCTTCATGATCCTCCAGTTCGTGTTTGAGGAGCGGGTCCCAGACGCATCAGCTTTCAGACACTGAAGATGCGCCTCACGAAGGTCCTTGCGATCTTTATCTGAAATTACGTCACAGACGTCTTCATGTTACGGCTGTGGGGAATTACTTGCAATGCCAAACAGGTGCGTTCCAGCGTTTAGCAGTGCCGATGTCGGCCATCGAACCGCGCGAATTAACAATTCGGCAACAACACCGTAGCATCATCTTAACTCACGTCATCTATATCTTGCCCTGTTTTTCAAACATGACTAACTAGAGGGAGGGATTTGATGAAGAGACAGTGGTTGGCGACGATCATGTGCGTAGTAGGTCTCGGGCCAGTCTTTGGCGTCACCAGTGCCCAAGCTGGGCACGACCTGGCAGACATTCTGTATGAAAAGGGTCAGATCACCAAGGAGGAGTTGATCAAAGCCAAAGCTGATTCGGAAAAAGCGGACGAGGAACAACGAAAAGCAAGAGATCAGGAATTTCCCATTTCTATACGGTATAAAGATGGGTTTGATCTGCAAAGTCGCGACGGAAAGTTCGAGATGCTGATCCAAAATCGGCTCCAGTTTCGTTACTCCTTTCCCCAAGAAGGCGACTCTCTCGCCCCGGCCAATCCTGCGGCAGCCGACGATAAGGATGTGAGCTCGTTCCGAGTGCGACGGGCTCGCATCAAAGTCGGAGGGTATGGTTTCGCGCCCTGGCTGAAGTACTATGTGGAATATGACTGGGTGAGCAATACGCTGCTCGATTATCGAGTGGATATCGCGAAATTTAAATGGGCGACCCTCCGCGTTGGGCAATGGAAGATTGACTATAACCGAGAGCGGGTGGATTCGTCAGGGAACCAACAGTTTGTCGAACGGTCGATCGTCAATGCTCCGTTCACCCTTGATCGACAGATCGGAGCAAGGTTGGGAGGGTACCTCTTCGAAGGCACCTATGCCTACTTGGTGTACAACATCGGAATATTTACCGGCACGGGAATCAACAATGCCCGTAATGACGACAAGAAAATGCTTTATATGGGGAGAATCCAATGGAACTTCTTGGGGCGCGATGTGCCGTTTTCACAGTCTGATGTGGAGTACTCGCCCTTGCCAATCGGTAGCCTTGCGTTCGCCGGAGCCCACAACCGAACCGATCGAATTATCTTCCCTGGCACCAGGGGAGGTACAATAGTTGATGGTCAATTCGAAGTCAATCAGGGGGTTCAGGAGTTCGCCTTTAAGTGGAATGGGCTTTCAATACAGGAAGAGTTTCATGTGAAGGAAGTGACGAATACAACCACGCAAACCAAGACCACCAGTTTGGGGGCCTATGCTCAGGTCGGGTATTTCCCTCATGCCGTGCTCGACTTCATGCCGCACGACCTCGAATTCGCCTACCGCTACGCATTTGTCGATCCGAACGACACGCTTCGCAGTGACGTGCTTAGGGAGCATACAGTGGCAGCCAACTATTTCTTTGCAAAACATCGAAACAAGGTCACGCTGGACTACTCCCATTTGACGCAGGCTGGGTTCACACCGGAAGATCGAGTCCGGCTCCAGTGGGATGTGTCTTTTTAGCGAACAGATAGAGAAGGGGGATTACTCCAAATTAACCCAATTTGTAACACGCTAGTAACATTTGATGAACAGCATTATGGTAAAAATTGATATCAGTAGGTGCTTAGCATGAAGGGACCGTATATGACAAATCAAAAGCAGAGGATCTCTCAACGGGTAGGCTTTGTCTCAACAGTTGTACTCGGCCTCACCAGCATCTTCATGGCAACAAATGTGATGGCCGACGAGGCCATCCAGGTCGACCCCAATTTGAAAGGATATGTCAGAGTAACCGGAGTTTCGGGCAACCTCAATAGTATTGGCTCCGACACGTTAAATAACCTGATGACTCTGTGGGCGGAAGGATTTCGCAAGCAATACCCCGGTGTGAAAATTCAAATCGAAGGAAAGGGTTCCAGCACCGCTCCGCCTGCTCTCATTGAAGGGACTGCGCAGGTAGGTCCAATGTCGCGCCCGATGAAATCGACGGAGGTCGATTCGTTTGAACGCAAGTATAAGTACAAGCCGACTGCTTTCCCTGTTGCCATTGATGCATTGGCGGTCTACGTGCATAGGGACAACCCCATCCCAGGGATGACGATGGCACAAGTCGATGCCGTCTTTTCGAAATCTCGCCGATGGGGCGCCAGTCAAAATGTTGAGCGCTGGGGTCAGCTCGGCGTTACCGGAGAATTGGCGGACTCACCCATCAGCCTGTATGGCCGAAACTCTGCATCCGGCACCTACGGCTTTTTCAAGGAGCATGCGCTGAAGAATGGTGACTATAAAGACGATGTGAAAGAACAGCCCGGTTCCGCATCGGTGGTGCAAGGAGTTACGGAAGACTCTTCAGGTATCGGCTACAGTGGGATAGGTTATCTGACCTCTGGCATACGAGCCCTTCCCTTGGCAGAGAAAGAGGGAGGAGCTTTTATGGCTCCTACACAGGAAAATGCCATGAAAGGGTCCTATCCCCTCTGGCGGCATCTGTTGGTATACGTCAACAAAGCGCCGAACAAGCCGCTTGATCCGCTTGTGAAGGAGTTTATCAAGTTTATTTATAGCAAGGAAGGGCAAGCCATCGTTATTAAGGATGGTTTCTTTCCGCTCCCGCAGAGCGTGGTTGAAAAGGAGTCGGCGAAAATCGAATAAGTCTAAGGCCGGCTGTCCGGAGTGGGTAGACCGTAAAAGGCATATGACGACTCACGATCTTGTGAGAAGTGTAAAGCTGAAACGTTGGAACGGACATCGAAAGTCAAAGCATGAACGTGCCGCCTCTTACTCCAATGCCGGTCCTTCAAGGAGAGCCCTCCCCAGGCCGGGGATCAATTCCAGCCCCGGCCCTGGTGGGCGGACTGTTCAGCCGACGACAAATCAGGTCAATCACGGATGGGCTGACCAACGTCATCATCAAGACCGGTGGGATCAGCATTATCCTCTGCATTCTTGGGATGTGCATTTTTCTGGTGAAAGAAGTCATCCCACTCTTTCAACCGCCCCACGCCACCCTGACCGAGCCGATTGCACTCTCCCCGCTTGAGCATCCCTCAACGTCAGCGCTCATCGGCATCGACGAGCATCAAGAGCTTGCCTATGCGCTGCGCGGTGACTCATTAGAGTTTGTCTTCTTAGAAGAGGGGAAGTCCGCCGTATCAAAGGTTCCTTCGCGAGGCTTGTTGCCGGATGGTTCGGTCACAGCGCTCGCGCGAGCATTGGGGAAGGGGCACCAGCTCGCCATGGGCACGGAAGACGGCCGCGTCATCCCTGTGGCCATTGAATTCACTCAGGACTTCCAAGGGAACGAACGTTCGATCGCCCAGTCCGTCACGGTTGGGACTCCGATGGTTGCCGCACCAACTCCCCAACCAATCACCAAGATGGCCTACCAGAGCACGGATTCCGATGTTCGGATTGCCGCGCTGCTTCAAGACCAGCATCTTTGGCTCACCACAAGCCGAACCGCATCTCGTCCCGATGGAACTGCTGCGGCGTCGATCACGCAGGTCGATCTGACACCCAGCATCCCTGGTCGGGTGACGGCAATCACACTCGCGAGCCGGGCAGAGCTCCTCGCGGTCGGTACGGAAGAGGGCAAGGTCTACCATTTCGACCTCCGGGAATCGGCAAAGCCCAGTCTGGTTGAGATAAGTCAGGCTTCTGAAGGAAACGAGGCGATTACCGCTCTGGCCTATTTGATGAGTGACCGGAGTCTTGTGGTCGGCGATGCGTCCGGACAGATTGCCGTGTGGATGCCCGTGCGGGAACATGCTGCGACGAATACGACCCATATGACGCGTATCCATCGGTTTGTCCCTCATCAGAGTGCAGTCACCGACATCACGATTTCCCAGCGCGATAAGGGATTCATCACGACCGATGCCAGGGGAGAAATCCGCCTGCACCATTCGACGTCCGAACAAACGTTGCTGACACTTGCTCCACAACAGGGGGCACTCCGCAGTACCTATTTTTCTCCCAAAGCGGATGGCCTGGTCGGTCTCGCCGAAAATGATCGACTGGTGCATTACGACATTTCGAATCCCTACCCAGAAATCACCTTGGCCACCTTGTTCTCTCCCGTGATGTACGAGGGCTATGATCGGCCGGAGCTTGTCTGGCAATCATCAAGTGGGTCGGACGACTTTGAAGCCAAGTTCAGCTTGACCCCGCTGATCTTTGGAACCATTAAGGGCACCATCTATGCCGTACTCCTAGCGGTGCCATTGGCGGTATTGGCCGCCATCTATACCGCCATGTTCATGCATCCGAATCTCCGGGCCAAGATCAAGCCCATCATTGAAATTATGGCTGCGCTGCCCACCGTGGTGCTGGGATTTCTGGCAGGCCTCTGGTTTGCCCCGGTCCTGGAGCGGAACTTTCCAGCCATGACGGGGATGGTCTTAGTGATGCCCTTGGTTATTGCCCTTTCCAGCGGACTCTTTCTCTTGCTTCCCGCCTCCATCAAACATCGTGTGCGGCCTGGTGCAGAGGCGCTGCTCATGATGCCGGTCATCATCGCTGTGGTCTGGGGGTGCCTTGCAACCAACGCATGGTGGGAGTCTCTTTTGTTCGATGGTCACTTTAAACCATGGCTTCAGACTCATCTTGGTTTGAATTATGATCAGCGCAACGCCATCGTTGTCGGTGTGGCCATGGGATTTGCCATTATTCCTATCATCTACAGCATTTCTGAAGAGGCGCTCTCCAATGTGCCAAAGAACCTGATCGCCGGGTCCTTGGCCCTCGGCGCCACGCGATGGCAAACGCTCACCCATCTCGTTCTGATCTCGGCCAGCCCAGGCATCTTCTCGGCATTGATGATCGGTTTCGGCCGGGCCGTTGGAGAGACCATGATCGTGTTGATGGCGACCGGCAATACGCCGATTATGGATTGGAGCCTCTTCAACGGGTTTCGAACCCTGTCCGCGAATATCGCCGTGGAGATCCCTGAAGCGCCGCATGGCGGGACCTTGTATCGCACACTCTTTTTGGCGGGTTTGCTCCTCTTTATCGCGACTTTTCTGCTCAATACGGTAGCGGAACTGGTTCGACAGCGACTCAGGGAGAAATATAGCCAATTCTAGTGCGACAAGATTCGCACAAGGTGACGTCCCGGGCTCGTGGGTAGAGTTCAGTTGTTGAACGCAAGTCTGACGAAGTTTGGGGTACGAGTGATTCGATGAAACAGTGGGTCAAGCATTTCATGGCAAGCGGTGAGCTCTTCATTTGGGGCTGCGGGGCCGGGCTTTCCATTTCGCTCCTCATGATCGGTGGGCTTCTGGTGCTCATCCTCCTCAACGGGTTTGGGTATTTTTGGCCGGCTGATCTCGTTGAATTGACGCTGAAGGACGGAAAACATGTGATCGGTCAGTTGGCCGGCGAAGAAGTGAGTCCGAAAGGGATTCCGCGAATCAGAGTGAAGATCGGCAACCGCGATCTGTACGGTCTGGACTATCGATGGATCAATACCGATCAGATCGTCGAACGAGCCACGCCGACCGATCTCGTGATGGTGGAGCGGCGCGAGTGGGGGAACTTCTATGGACGGCTCCAGACGCTGGTCAAGGAAGATCAGACTGTGGCTGAAGGATCGGAGGCCGTATGGCAGTCCCTACCGGCCCTGCTTCGACAGGCGGAATCGAGTGAAGCAGAGAGCACGTATATGTTGCTCGTTGTCGATGCCAATGGCAGAGAAAAGTCCATTGCGCTCGGCCAAGTCATGCGAGTCTTGCGCCCAAACGACCTTTCGAAGTTGGAGAAGGTGTGGGTCTATGCCGGCAATGTCTGGGTGGTGCTGACCACCGAGCCACGAGAAGCCAACACGGAGGGTGGAATTTTCCCTGCCATTTTCGGCACGGTTCTGATGGTGATGATCATGAGCTTCGTCGTGACCCCCTTTGGTGTCATCGGCGCGCTGTACCTCAGGGAGTATGCCCGTCAAGGCGTCATCGTGCGGACCGTCCGCATTGCCGTCAATAATCTCGCCGGGGTTCCTTCGATCGTGTTCGGCGTGTTTGGGTTGGGGTTTTTCGTGTATGGCGTCGGAGGCACCCTGGATGCACTGTGGTTTTCTGATCGGCTGCCCACTCCCACGTTCGGTACGGGTGGGATCCTATGGGCTTCACTCACACTGGCGCTGTTGACGGTTCCCGTCGTGATCGTCGCAACGGAAGAGGGACTGGCAGCCGTGCCGAGGGAGTATCGAGAAGGGTCGATTGGCTTGGGCGCGACCAAATGGGAAACAATATGGAAAGTCGTGCTTCCCACGGCACTTCCAGGCATCTTGACTGGATTGATTCTGGCCATGGCTCGTGCCGCGGGTGAGGTGGCGCCCTTGATGTTGACCGGTGTCGTCAAGCTTGCACCGGCCATGCCGATCGACTGGACGTGGCCATTTATTCACCTGGACCGAAAGTTCATGCATTTGGGGTTTCATATTTATGACGTGGGGTTCCAATCGCCCAATGTGGAAGCTGCCAAGCCGATGGTCTATGTGACCACATTGGTGTTGATTCTTGTGGTTGTGACGCTTAACCTCACGGGCATCCTCTTGCGAAATCGAATGAGGAGGAAATATGCTGGGTCAGCAGTTTGACGTGACGTCCGGTGTTTCTACCCTCTCACCCGTTGTGTCCTCACTGGAGATGGAGAGCATGGACCCTCATTATTCCAACGTGACGCCTCAGCCCAGTGCTCAGGGGAAGTCGAAACTTCGGGTGCAGGGCTTCAACTTTTTCTATGGGCCGGTCCAGGCCCTGTTCAAGGTTGATTTAGATATTCCAGAAAACCAAGTGACTGCCTTCATTGGGCCATCAGGATGCGGGAAATCTACCTTGCTGCGATGCATGAATCGCTTGAATGACCTCATCGAAGGTGCGCGGCATGAAGGAAACATCCTCATCGACGGCGTGGATATCTTCAATCCATCGATCGACATCACGGATCTTCGAAAACGAGTGGGCATGGTGTTTCAAAAATCTAACCCGTTCCCCAAATCGATCCATGAAAATGTTGCGTACGGTCCACGGCTGCAAGGCCTGAAGAATCGGATAGTGTTGGAAGAGATTGTCGAGCGAAGTCTCCGAGGAGCTGGCTTATGGGAGGAAGTAAAGGACCGACTCCATAAAAGTGCACTTGGCTTGTCCGGTGGTCAGCAGCAGCGCCTCTGTATTGCGCGAGCCCTTGCCGTCAAGCCGGATGTGCTCTTGATGGATGAACCCTGCTCCGCCTTAGATCCGATCGCTACCGGCATCATCGAAGAGTTGCTGTTTTCGCTGAAGAAAGAATTGACGATCGTCATTGTCACGCACAACATGCAGCAGGCGGCCCGGGTGTCGGATCGGACTGCGTTCATGTACCTCGGCCAATTAGTCGAATATGGTCTCACGAAGCAGCTGTTCACAAACCCTTTGAAGAAGCAGACAGAAGACTACATCACTGGACGATTCGGGTGACGCTATGGCTCAACACCGACATTTCGACGAAGAACTTGCCGAACTCAAGACGAAGCTGGCACGAATGGCTGGTCTGGCAGAAGACCAAATCGATAAGGCGTTGACCGCATTGGTGACGCGAGATGCGGCCCTGGCCTGCCGCGTGATCGAGCGAGACCATAAAGTGAATGCGATGGATGTGGAGATCGACGAAGCCTGCATTGAGTTGTTGGCACTCCACCAGCCGGCGGCGCGCGATCTGCGGTTAGTGACGACGGCCATGAAACTGTCCACTGAGCTCGAACGTATCAGTGACCTGTCGGAAAGTATCTGTGAGCGCGCGATCGAACTGAACGAAGAGCCTCAACTCAAGCCCTACATCGATATCCCGCGGATGGGGAGCCTCGCACGGGTCATGGTGAAGGAAAGTATCGATGCGTTCGTCAAGGAAGATGCCATTCTGGCCAGGAAAGTAATCGGGGATGATGACTTTGTCGATGATCTCATGGAACAGTTGTTTCGTGAACTGCTCTCCTTCATGATGGAAAATCCGCATACGATTTCACGTGCCATTCGGTTGAGCTTTATCGCCAAGTCTCTCGAACGAGTGGCCGATCATGCCACTAACATCGCCGAGTTGGTCGTCTATCTGGTGGAAGGCAAGATCATTCGGCACACCACGCCATCGGCTCCATTGTGACGGGTCGATTGGTCTGACAGGGGCGCTGGACTGCTGGTGACTCAGATGCGCGTTCGTTTGAAATGACCCTGCCCCTGTGTTAGCATTCGTTCCATGGGTGCCACCACCTCGGCGAAGCGGGGAGAAGCCCGCCGCGCCCCATCTCCCCCTTCTCATATTCAGCGAGAAGTGATCGGCGTAATCTTGATCGCGCTGAGTCTGCTGATGCTCTTGAGCCTCCTGTCGTTTGTGCCGGGAGAGGCGAAGATGCTGGCGACTGGTGTGCCGGATGCTGATCCGCCTCGTAATCTCATTGGTTCGTTCGGCGCGTTGTTAGCCGGTGGGTTCTTTTTTGGTATCGGTGGAGCGGCCTATCTCTTTCCTGTGCTGCTGGGGCGGTTGGGAGTTCGATGTTTCTCTCAGGTTCCAGTGAGTTTTACGCTGCGGACAGCCGCTAGCTCCTTAGCTGCGGTCTTCTTCTTGAGCGCTTTTCTGCATCTTGAAACGACGGGGGTTCCAACCCTGACCAGCGGAGTGATTTCCCGTGGGATGGGTGGTGGTGTCGTTGGTCAGACCATCGCCGAGGGACTCCGAGCCGTCTTTGCCGGAACCGGAGCCCATATTCTGGTCATCACAGGATTCCTGGTCTCCCTCTTGCTGACAACCCCTCTGTCCTTGGCGGAAGCCATGCGTCGGATGCCGGAACATTGGGCCACTCTCCGTGAAGGGGTGTTCGCGGTGATGCCGGAGCGATCAATTGAAGTCGAGAAAGAGATCGGCAATCGACGGTTACGAGCCAGGTCGTCCAAGCCAGCGGCCGTTACTCGAGGAGAGGAGTTAGCCACTGACGGGATCGAGGAGTTGGAGCTGATCCCAACCCAGACTCCTCCAGGTCCGATCATCCAGCCATTCCCTGTCGCAATCCCAACATGGGACGCGCAAACGACTGAGTCGGAAGTGGTTGTTCCGACAGCCGAGTCCAAAAACTATCAGCTGCCTGACCCGGAGATTCTGTTAAGTGATCCCTCTGGACCGATGGATCGGATGTCGGATGAGGAATTCAAAGCACAGTCTGAGATCTTATCACGCGCATTGTTGAGTTTCGGCATCGAGGGCATTGTGACGGAAGTGAGACCAGGCCCCGTCATCACTATGTACGAATTTGAGCCGGGGCCAGGCACGAAGGTCGCCCGCATTGTAAATCTGGCCGATGACCTGGCGCTGGCGCTGAAGGCGACGAGTTTACGCATCGTTGCGCCGTTACCGGGGAAATCCGTGGTCGGCATCGAGGTGCCGAACCGGTCTCGAGAAACGGTGTCCTTGAAAGAAGTCATCATGAGCGAGGCCTTTCGGCGGGCAAGGTCCAGGCTCACACTGGCGCTGGGTAAGGATATCTTCGGTGCGCCCAGCACGGCAGATTTGAAGACGATGCCGCATCTTTTGGTGGCCGGGGCGACGGGGGCTGGGAAGAGTGTCAGCCTGAACACGATGCTACTCAGTATCCTGTTTTCCGCCAAGCCCAGTGAAGTGAAACTGTTGCTCATTGATCCGAAGATGCTTGAGTTCCAATCGTATGAAGGCATTCCACATCTCTTGCGGCCGGTGATTACGGACCCCAAGTCAGCTGCAAGAGGCCTGGGATGGGTCGTCGCTGAGATGGAGCGGCGGTATAAGCTGCTGGCGGAAGCCGGTGTGCGGAACATTGATGCGTACAATCGACAGGTCGCCGGTTTGCACGAGGTGTTTGCTGAAAGTAACGCACCGAGCGTCGAGCAGACTGAGCTTCCGATGAAATTTCTCTCTGAGGAAGAGCGTCTCTCCGCCGGTGAAACCTCGATCGCCGAGGGGGAACGGGGTTGCATGCAGCCGAAACCAACGCCGCCGGAACCGCTGCCGTTTATCGTCGTCATGATCGACGAACTAGCGGATCTCATGATGGTTGCTCCGAAAGATGTGGAAGACAAGATCGCCCGACTTGCGCAGATGGCCCGGGCATCCGGTATTCATCTGGTGCTGGCCACTCAGCGTCCATCCGTCGATGTACTGACCGGCTTGATTAAAGCGAATTTCCCAGCACGCATTGCGTTCCAAGTCTCATCGAAGACCGACTCGCGAACCATTCTTGATGCGAATGGAGCAGAGGCTCTCCTCGGCCGTGGGGATATGCTGTACTTGGCTTCCGGAACCGGACGCCTCGCGCGTCTGCATGGGTCCTTTGTGTCAGACGACGATGTCCGTTCGGTGGTGGAGTTTGTGAAGAAACAGGCCCTGCCGATCTATAACCAGGAGCTGCAGTCCCTCAAGTTGGAAGAGGCGGATGAGGAAGAGGCTAAAGACGAGGTGTACGAGCAGGCGAAAGAATTGGTGCTGTCGACGGGGCAGGCCTCAGCGTCGCTGATCCAGCGCCGATTGCGGGTCGGCTATCCTCGGGCGGCGCGCATGATCGAGCAGATGGAATCGGAAGGCATTGTGGGGGCGGCGGGTCGTGATGGGCGTCGAGAGGTGCTTGGACGGCGCGGCCCAGTTGGTGCGGCGGAGGTATGATGCGCTGGTGGCTTGTTGTTCCATTGAGTGTCCTATTGGCCTTGCCGGCCTGGGCGGCAGATGGACCGGTCGATGAAAAAGCCTTGCAAGAGGTTCGTGAAGTCGTCAAACAGCTGCAAGCGCGATACGAGAAGATGAAGGATCTCCAGGCGGACTTTTCTCAGAAAACCAAGATTGAAGGATTTGAGCGGCCTGTGACGTCGTCCGGCAAGGTCTATATCAAAAAGCCAGGCCGCTTACGGTGGGACTACTTGGATCCGGCGACCGAGCAAATCTATGTGAACCAGGAGGACGTGAAGGTCTACGTTCCCGAACATAAGCAGGTCCTGGTCGGGAAGCTCACACAGATGGCTGCCTCCAAGGCGCCATTGGCACTATTGCAGGGAGCGGCCAAATTGGATGAATCCTTTGAGATTGAGCCCACCAGGGGAAGAGATCGCGGAGTCGGTGGGATGCCGCTCATCACGCTGATTCCCAAAGCCAAGGAGCAGGAATCCACTCAGAATCTTCAGAAGATCGTCGTTGAGGTCTTCCCGAAAACCTACTTTATCCGCACGGTGTCTCTCCATGAGGTCAGCGGCAACGTCGCCGTCTTCGAGTTTTCGAACTTGAAACCAAACCTGGGATTAGGTAATGAGGTGTTTGACTTTAAGACACCGGCGGATGCGGAAGTCGTCCGGGCTCCGGTGTTGAATGGGCCGTAAGCGGTCATTGGTCAATGATCAATAGTCATGGCTAGGATCTGGTACATTTCTCATTGATGAATGACACCGACCATTGACCGAGAACCGTATTGGCGAGAGGGATTGAGATAAGTGCAGAGTCTTGTGAGCAATGTGACGGACAGGGTCACCCAAGCGGTCACCGCCTTGGATTTCGACCGGCTTCACCAAGAATATTGGGATCAGAACGAGTTCCTCGTCATTAAACAGTTCTTGCCTCGTGCCTTCGTAGAGGAAGTGCTCGTTCCTCAAGCTCAGGGCGTGAAGGGAGAACTCAATCGAAACTACATTCCCGGCCACAAGAAGGGTGGGAGCGTTAGTTATTATACTGTGCAGGAGAAAGCCCCCCGCTTTCTCGACCTCTATCGGTCCGAGTCATTCCGGGCATTCCTGAATCGGCTCGTTGAGGCGAAGCTGATGTTTTGCCCGGACAACGATCCCCATTCCTGCGCCCTCTACTACTACACTGAACCGGGCGACCACATTGGGTTTCATTACGATACGTCATACTACAAGGGCGCTCGGTACACGATTCTGATGGGGCTTGTCGATCGGTCAGCCCAGTGCAAGCTGGTGTGCGAGCTGTTCAAGGACCATCCAACCAAGCCACCCCGCCATCTTGAGCTAGTGACTGAGCCTGGGGATATGGTGATTTTCAACGGTGATAAACTCTGGCATGCGGTCACGCCTCTCGGAGAGGGTGAGGAACGGATTGCCTTAACAATGGAGTATGTCACCAATCCTGAGATGGGCACCATCAAGCGGCTCTATTCCAACCTCAAAGACTCCTTCGGCTATTTCGGTTTCACTGCGGTCTTCAAGCGCGCTCTAGGCCTCAGCCGGTCTAAGTGATGTAAATCCCTTCTTGTTTGATCCCCCCTTTCTGATTCAGAGTGCGTCGAAGATCATGCCATGCCGATGGCGTGGCGAAGTATCGTACACAACTGGTCTCGCTCCCACGGTTTGGTCAAACGGGCATAGGCGCGTAGGGACCCTAGGTTCCTATTTGAAGCCGTTAAGACGATCACGGGAAGGGTGGGATGTGAAACTTGGAGCTTCTCCAAGATCGAGCAACCATCTCCATCAGGTAGGCCGAGATCAAGGAGGATGGCATGGTAGGCATTTTGTTCGATGGATGAAAAGGCCTGGCGACAGGTCTGTGCACAGTTAACATGGAATCCTTCAAACTCGAGCAAGTCTTGTAGGGCCATCGCGATATCAGGGTCATCCTCGACAACCAAAATTGAACGGGCTGTTCTCACTTCGACCCTCACGTTCGTGTCTGGACTCAGTCTGTGATCTGGGTCTAATGCCAGCTGCGCGTGAGCTGTCTCAGAATTGTAAATGAAAGGGGCTATCTGAACCGGCTCACTTGGTCTCACGGCAATGGGATGCGCGTCAGGCCGGGCTGTGCCTCTTTGAGGAGGCACAGCACCGGCGGCAACGGCGGAAGGTGGCAGTGCTGCTCTGGATGGGCAGGATCCAAAGGGGGAATCAGATGGTGAGGAAGAGGGAGACTTCCTTACCATGTGAGTGACTGTCAGCTCCATACCGTGTTCCATTTTGTCTAGTGGTTACGAGATAACCCACAAGACTCCATGATTCGTGCCAATAGGTTAAGCAACGTCCATTCCAGGATGGTTGGCCAAGATATGCGAGTGTAAGTATTGGATTATATGTGTATGTTTTGAAAATGCATGATCGTCTGATGTGCGGGACTGTATCGAGCTGATACAGCAGCTGTCTCATGTGAGACGGCTGAACTGTCTCGTGAATGTTCAGGGACAGGGTGCAGGATTATTGATGCAGGTGCTTCATGGCTGCGGCGCAGAGGATAATGAAGAACCCCATCCACAGGGCAGCGCGCTGGAAGGGAATAACCTCGTAGGACTCTCCCTCCTCGGCTTCATCGTCTGACTTAAAAATGACGGTGTAGAGGAACAGTGTGAGAAGCCCCAGCACAAGAAGAAGCTTAATCATGAAGACGATGAGGTACTTGGAGTGGTACTGGATCCCGCTTCCCGTTTGTGAAGTAATGACCTGATTGACGTAGTGGAGATTCACACCGCCGGTGAACAGCAGGACGACTACGAGAATGCCGGCGACTTTCTTGTAGTGCCGGTAAAAAATATCCGTGATGGGTTTGATCTGATCCTTTGGAACGGCTTTCTCTAGTCCGGGTGTCACCGCCATGACGAGAAATGCCAAGCCGCCGATCCAAATGATCGCTGAAAGTAGATGAAACCAGTGATTGATGATCGGAATGAGGGTGTTCAGATCGGTGGTGATACTTTGGAGCGCGTCCATTTGGAAACCAGGCAGAAGAGAATCGTAAGGAGTGGGGGATTTGAGGATGGGCCTCTAGGTCTTCACCCCTGGCGCCTTATCCCTTGTCCTTTACGTCAAAGTTAAAGACAGGTGCGTCATTGCCGAATCGTTTCTTGCGTAGCTCTTCCATGAGTTCAACGGTGATAAGCGGTACATTGTTTTCGCGGGCGTGCTTTTCCACGCCTTTCTTCACCATCGCACGTAGGAAGTAGGGGATACGGCTCAATCGGAGAGCAGACGCATCGTCCCACGCGATATCGGTTTCTTCCAAGACATTGAACGCCACCTTAATTTTCTCGCCGCCTTTCGGGGTGTAGAGGCACCACTGATCTTCATCCAGCCAGTCGCCGTGGTCGACATAGGGACGGGCGCGGCACCCCCCGCAGATGTCAGTATATTCGCAGTCACCACATTTCCCCTTGAGTTGGGGATAGCGGAATGAATTGAAGACATCCGATCGTTCCCAGAGATCGACGAAGCTCTGTCGACGGATATTCCCTGCCGACAGCGGCATATAGGGACAAGGGGTTAACTCACCGTTCGGCGTCACTCGGGCATAGTTGGTGCCAGCCAGGCATCCTCCCCCCATATATCCAGTTGCCTTGGTGATTGGGGAGTTCGGGTCTTTCTCATAGGCCAGCCGTTTGAAGTGCGGAGCGCAACGGGCACGGACCAACATGCCTTTGTAATTATCTTGGCAGTCAACGAGGTAGCCAAGGACCTCTTCATACTGAGCGGGAGTGATATCCGTCAGCTCTTCGCCTCGTCCCGTACACACCATAAAGAACACGTTCATGACACGGGCGCCAAGTCGGTGCGCCCAGTCAATGACTTCAGGCAGCTCTCGATAGTTCATCGGCTGAGCACTGAAATGCACTTGAAATTGGAGGCCATTCCGCTTGCTGGCTTCAATGCCGGCTACCGCAGCTTCCCACGCTCCTGGAACGCCACGGAACGTATTGTGTTTCACTGCGTCCAATGAATCAATGCTGATGCCAACACCCATCACGCCGATTTCTACAAGCGTTTTGGCCATCTGGTCATCGATCAGCATCCCGTTTGTGCCGAAGACCACCATAAAGCCAAGTTTAACGGCGTAACGAGCAATGTCGAGAATGTCAGGACGCACCAGTGGTTCGCCACCAGTAATGACAAGAAGGCATCCCTTATTCACTTCTGCGATCTGTTCAATGAGCCGGTAGCACTCTTCGGTGCTCAGCTCGTCGTCCCCACCAGCTGCTTTGGTTGTCGCATCAAGATAACAGTGATCGCATTTGAGGTTGCAACGCTTGGTCAGGTTTAGCGCAACGAGGTAGGGCTTGAAGTCGTCAACTGTCCGGCCATCAAACGGCCCCTCCCCCTTTGGAGTGGGGGTGAAGAACTGGGCAATTTGTTGCTGCAAAGAGCCCAAGACACCTGAAGGACCATTGAAGATAGGAAGAGATTTACCCATGGTGTATTGTATCGGGTGCTGAGAACGAAGACTCGTCAGAGGAAGGCGCTGGGGGCCAGCACCAAAAGCTCAGCATGCGAAACTTATCCGCGTCCTTTTCCGGTGAGGTCGGCAATCATGTCCTTGAGATTACCAGTCTTCATCGCTTCGGCCATATACCCCTTTGCCTGCTCGATCCCTTCATCGGCGACCTCAATCGTGATCAGGGTCGCGCCGATTTTCTCGGCATGCTTGAGAATGAGCGATCTGGTGCAATCCCGCATGAAGCCTTCCGGAGCTCGATCCAATCTGGCTTGTGCGTCGTCTGTCCAGGTATAGGGTGAGGCGGCTTCGACATGACCATTCGCCTCATTCCCGTTCGACGCTGCAACGGTGGCTTCCGCGACCGGCGAGGTGCCGGTGCCTTTGTTGGAGAAAATCGGCGTATAGTCTTCGGATGCGGCCTCTTGAATGGTCGGCGCCGCATATTCAAGCGTGATGGTCGTCATGCCTAATTTCCGCGCGCTCTTTTCAATCCTGGCCTTCGCACGTCTCCGCTGAAAGCCGGCCGGCACGGCACGGATTGCTTCTTTCGCATCCTTGGTCCATTGCATTGGCACGTCGTCGTAGGCCACGTCCGTTTCCAATTCACCTTCAGTTGTCGCGGCTACTTCGAAAATCTTCTTATCGACCTGTTTGAATTTTGTCCCATCCGCACTGCACACCGGACATTTGACCGGGCTGTCTCCCTTCCCGATGTAGCCGCATCCGTCACAGACGAAATAGGTTTGCCCCATGCGGTCTAGGTAGGCTTGTGTGGAGGCGCTGATCTCTTTGGGTTTCTCCTCAACGATCTGGGTCATGATTCCGCTCAATGTCGGACCCATAAGATCTTTGGTCACGCCCTCATCGGCTTGCATCTTGTCTCGGTCGATACCCGCTGCGTCCAAGCTGCCGCCAAGCGCACGCATAGCGTCCATGGCACCTTTTGGAAGAATGTGTCCGATCGCGGTGTCAACGACGGTATTACTGATGATGGTATGCCCTTTTTCGATGGCATATCGATGAATAGCCGTTTTTGCCACGCCGCGCGCGAAGACGGGGATCTTTTCCATCCGCCGCAGCGCTTCTTCCGTCCAGGCAATGGTGTACTCGGCTTGTGTATCGATCGGAGGCACGTATTTGCGGTTGGAGATCAGCACATTACAGGGGGCGCTCCTCAACAGATTCTCGGTGTTGCTACCGACGTCCATGTCCTCGTCGCTATGGACGCCGATGCGCCCGACGATGAGCAAGGCCGGGACATCCTTCCGGACGTACTGAATGATTTTTTCGAATGCTTTGCCGTCCAGCAATGTCGTTTTCACATCTGTCTGCTCGGCCTGGGCGATTTCGCGGGAAATGTCCAAATGAGACTGGTAGATCTTAGCCAAGCCGCTGTCGATAATTTCTTCGTGCAGTTTTTCTTGTTCTTTGAAACGAAAGACTTTGCCGGCTTCTTCGTTCAGAACACCAGAAATACTGTGGAATGCCGCGTAGTGGAAGTAGGGATCGAAGGCCGAAATCGCTTCCACTGGCATATTGAAGGCCTTGCCGAGCGCTAAGCCGGTCATCAGTCCGCCGAACGAGTAGGGGCTTCCGTCGACAGCCACGACGATCTTTCCGCCAGTTAGTGGCTGAACGTTCTTAATGATCAGCATGTCGGAGTTACGGACGCGGCGGACCACGCGCTCTGTGTTACTGCCGATGACGCTGTCTTTGACCGCTCCGACCCCCAAAGCGCCCATGATGACGAGGTCATACCCGTTGGTGTTGATGTCCTCGGCCAGCACCTTCCAGTTACGTCCTTCGAGTGATCGCCGCTCAACGGGGAGGTTCGCTTCGTTGCACTTCTTATCGACGTAGTCGAGGTAGGAGTCAGTGATGATTTGGAGTCCTCGGGTAATCAGCGAATCGTGGATCTGGCGCTGACGGTCAAGCTCCTTCTCGTCATGGTATTCCTCCGGGAGGCCCGCTTCCATCTGCTTGAAGCGTTTATCATGCATCTTCGCGGCGTAGACATGGCTCCCTACGATCTTGGAGCCGAAGGTTTTTGCCAAATGAACGCCGACATCCACTGCGGTATTCGAATGGTCAGAGTTATCGACCGGAATATAGATTGTCTTATACATTGGGGCGCCTCCTTAAGGCGCGAATTGGTCAGAGGAGAGGAGTCGTAATTGTATGAAAATAAATATGATTAACGTGCTAACAACGCCTCCAAAGATGCGGGATGATAGCACTGGCTCAAACGGGAATGCAAGATATCAGGAGGGACACGTTGAGTGTAAAAAAGGTGCATTTGTGGTCGATGAAGGACGTATGGCGCCTGTTCACCTGGTAGAGGTGGCTCTTGGTTCAGCCATCTGTGAAGCCGAGGGGGTTGGTCTGCTGGAGCGGATGATTTCCTCGATCGAAAGCAAGGCATCCCGCCCGGAATTGCCTTCGATCCCTCTGCTAAGGTTTTGGTCGGCATAGGCCGGTTCTCCCGATGACTGGGATAGGGATCCGGTCCATCGACGGGGATCGCGGCTACCTTGCTTCCGTTCCCAGGCGCGGAGACAAGCCTTGGCGATAATCTTGTTGAGAGGGGCAGGGTTATAGAGAAGCTTCCTGATACTGGTCGGCGTCAGCATCAAGGGGTTATAGCCGGCGGACAAATACCCCTCTTCCAGTAGGCGTTGTTCTAGGTCAGTATTTGGCTGGATGCCTAAGAAAAACATCAATGGAAACACACGCTCTTCGCCAAGAATCGAGGCCACCATCTTGTAGGACTCGACGCTTTGAAGCAGGCTCTCTTCCGTCTCCTTAGGGCTATTGAGGGAATAGTTGAGGATGACCTTGCCCTTGAAGCCGGCCTCTGCCAAATAGCGGCAGCCATCGTACAAACGTTCCAGCTTGAATCCCATGTGGAGATTGTTCAGGACCTCCTGTGAACCGGAGGTGATGGCCACCTCCAAGTCGCCGACCCCAGAACGGACCATCAGCTTGGCAAACTCAGGGGTAATCAATGAGGTTCTGATGTAGCCGGACCACTCGATCTCGAGTTTTTCCGCCACAATTCGCTCAAGGATTTCCGTACATTGCGGATAGGCTTCCTTGCCCGTAATGAATTGGGCATCTGTGAACCAGAAACGACGGGCACCCCACTGATGGTAATGTTGCGAAATATCTTTGACGACCATCTCCGGTGGCCGGTACCGCACCCGCTTGCCTTCAATGTAGGGATAGAGGCAGAAGGCGCAGTCATAGGGGCAGCCTCGCTTGGATTGCACACCGATCGATTCACCAATATATTTCCCATATTGAGGGAAGATCGAGGTGAGATAGGGCAGATCGACCGTGAGCGCATCTAACAGCGCGGGGGAACCCTGCTGGCCTTTTCGGATCTGGTTACCTTCTTTGACAATGTACCGCTCATCTTCAATCGAGCGGCCTTCAATGACCTTCAGGATGGCGTCTTCCCCTTCGCCAAGGATGCCGATTGTGCCTTCCGGGAGTTTTTCGATCAACTGATCGGCAAACGCCGTAAAGGCTCCGCCGCCGATCATGATCTGGGATTTGGGGAACTCCTTGCGGATCAGCGCCGGGTACGACAGGATCGTATAGATGTGATTGTAATAGCGATAGAGCTGCTTGACGCCTGCGATGGAGGCGGTGATTCGCTTGAACGGGTTGCTGGCAAAATAGAAATTAAACGCATGCTCTAACGACGAATCGCCCTCATGCGGTGAAAAGATTTGAATGTCCCGCCATGAGAAGCAGACCAGGTCCGGCTTGAACTCCGTCGCGGCGTCGCGGATGGCTTGGCCGCGCTGCGCGACTGGGAACAACGAGAGATCGAGAATGCGCTGACGTACATCTGGTTTCCGCCGGTGGATAAAATCCGCCAAGTAGGTGATCCCAATGGGATAGACCATCTTGCAGGGGAGGAAGATGTAGAGAATCGAAGTCATGGCCGAGACGTTATCACGTTGAAAGGTGGGAAAGTTTCAATCTCAAGGATCTAATGACTTGCTACCTCGTTAACGTGAGCACTCTCATTTCGTGGCGACGTGTATTGCGACAATGCCGCCGCTGAGGTTCTTGTACGACACCTGACGAAACCCGGCATCGCGTAGAACTTGGCATAACCGTTCTTGGTCGGGAAATGTCCGGATGGACGCGGGAAGGTACTCGTAGACGCCGGTGCGATCACGGGCGACGATGGTACCGACCCAGGGCAGTAGTTTGAACGAATACCAATCGTACAATGTTCGTAACCAACCGAATACCGGACGCGAAAACTCCAAGCACACAAAGCGCCCACCGGGTTTCATGACACGGCGAATTTCTCGCACGGCACCTGGTAAATCCCCGACGTTGCGCATGCAAAAGCCGGTGGTGACTGCGTCGAAGGTATTGTCCCCGAATCCCAGATGTTCCGCACTGGCCTGCAGACAGGTGATCTTGTCGGCGAGTCCTTTGCTACCGATCTTTTTGAGGCCTTCGGCCAGCATCGCATAGTTCAGGTCTGATGCGATCACACGTCCCTTGGGTCCCATTCGAGACTCGAGTAGAAGGGCGAGGTCGGCCGTGCCGGACCCGACGTCGAGTGCGGTCCCCCGTCCGACGGGCGTAATAAAGGACGCGGTAATCTTCTTCCAATGGTAATGCAGGCCGAAACTCAACAGCGTGTTGTTGAGGTCGTAGACGCCCGCGATGGAGGTGAACATCCGCTGCACGGCCTCTTCGCGGGCCTGGCCGGACCAGGTAGACACCACCTTTGCCGGGGCTTTGGAATCTTGTGTCAATGGTTGACGGTCGGTTCCCACCATTTGACGGTGGTAGCACCCGGTTTCAAGCTTTGTCAAGGTGAAGGGTGGACCTCTTTGCCAAGCCGGCGCCGTCTTGACGCATGAGCCGAGCAGAAGAAAAGTGACGTGATGCGCGTGTGCGATACATGGATAGTGTTGCTAATGTTTACCCCGTCCGAATTTCGTGCGGACTCGCGTGATGAGACAGTGGAGCAAAATGGTATAATCCTGCGCCTATGGGAAATTCGATCGTCATCAAAGGGGCGCGAGAGCATAACCTCAAAAACATCGACGTAGAAATTCCGCGCGACAAGCTGGTGGTGATCACCGGCTTGAGCGGGTCAGGCAAGTCCTCGCTCGCGTTCGATACGATCTATGCGGAAGGGCAGCGGCGGTATGTCGAGTCGCTCTCCGCCTATGCACGGCAGTTCCTGGAACAGATGGGGAAGCCGGATGTTGATTCGATTGAAGGTTTGTCTCCCGCGATCTCGATCGAACAGAAGAGCACCAGCCACAATCCCCGATCTACCGTAGGCACGGTTACAGAGATTTACGACTATCTCCGGCTCCTCTTTGCCCGTGTTGGGCGCCCCTACTGTTTCCAATGTGGAGAAGAGATTACCGCACAGACTGTGCAGCAAATGGTCGACGCCATTGCCTCGGTGCCGGAAGGCATGAAGTTCCAGATCCTGGCTCCGATCGTGCGTGGGCGAAAGGGAGAATACCGAAAGGAACTGCTGGAGATGCGCAAGGCGGGCTATGTCCGCGCGCGTGTCGACGGCAAGATTGTCGATCTTGGGGAAGACCTCACACTCGATAAGCAGAAAAAGCACACGATTGAGATCATCGTCGATCGATTAGTGATGAAATCCGGCGAGGCGCTCCTGCGGCGGCTGGCAGATTCTGTCGAAACATCAGTCAAGCTGACCGGCGGGCTGGTCGGCGTGTTGACGGACGATGGCCAGACCAGGCTCTACAGCGACCGGTTGGCTTGTATCAAATGTGGCGTGAGTTATCCGGAGGTCGAGCCCAGAATCTTTTCGTTCAATAGCCCGCACGGTGCCTGTCCGGCTTGCGACGGTATCGGCTATGCCATGACACCAGGTGGCCAGGAGGAAGAGGACTTCACGCTACTGGAGCCCTGCACAATCTGCCAGGGGGCCAGGCTCAGACCAGAAAGTCTGTCCATCAAATTAGCCAAGCAGTCGATTGCCGAGGTAACCAGGCTTTCCGTTCGGGCAGCGGCGGATTTTTTTCTCTCGTTGAAGTTTACTGACCGTGAGCTAGTGATTGCGCATCGGATCCTCAAAGAGATTCGCGAACGGTTAGGGTTTCTCGTCAATGTGGGGTTGGACTATCTGACGCTCGATCGCGCGGCAGCGACGTTGTCTGGCGGCGAAGGGCAACGGATCAGGCTTGCCACACAGATCGGGTCAGGCTTGGTGGGGGTGTTGTACATCCTGGACGAACCGTCTATCGGACTCCACCAGCGCGACAATCGTCGATTGTTACAGACGTTGCTCAGGCTGCGAGACCTCGGGAATACCGTCGTCGTTGTGGAGCATGATGCCGAGACGATGATAGCGGCTGACCATGTCTTGGATATGGGGCCTGGCGCGGGGTCGCAGGGTGGGCATGTCATCGCGCAGGGCACACCTCAGCAGATCATGGGCGACCCCAACTCATTGACCGGCCAATACTTGCGTGGAATTCAGACCGTCTCAGTACCTCAACGGCATCGAAAGCCGAGAGGGACACTGTCGGTAGTGGGGGCACAAAAGCATAATCTAAAGAACGTCACGGCGCGCATCCCGATGGGCCTGTTTACCTGCGTGACGGGGGTCTCTGGGTCAGGGAAAAGTACGCTGGTACTGGAGGTGCTCTTCCATTCTCTCTCGCAACTGCTCTACCACAAGAAGCCGAAGATCGATGGGTGCAAAGACCTCAGGGGTGTTGATGGGCTCGACAAGGTGATCGATATCGATCAATCGCCCATCGGGCGGACACCGCGGTCAAATCCTGCCACCTATACCGGCCTGTTCGGGTACATTCGTGATCTCTATTCCAATCTTCCTGAGTCACGTGTCCGTGGCTATAAGCCAGGACGCTACAGTTTCAACGTGAAGGGTGGACGGTGTGAGGCCTGTCAGGGAGACGGGCTCATCAAGATTGAAATGCATTTTCTGCCCGATGTCTATGTGACCTGTGAAGTCTGTAAAGGCCAACGCTACAACCGTGAGACGATGGAGATTTTGCATAAGGGCAAGAGCATCGCCGATGTTCTGAACATGACGGTGGACGATGCATTGGAATTCTTTGAACACATTCCGTTGATCAAGACGAAGCTCAAGACCCTACATGATGTCGGTCTGCACTACGTGAAGCTTGGTCAATCGGCGACGACGCTCTCCGGCGGCGAAGCGCAGCGGGTGAAGCTCTCACGCGAGCTCTCCAAACGCGCGACCGGCCGGACAATGTACATTCTCGACGAGCCGACGACCGGCCTGCATTTTGCTGATGTGCAGCGGTTGCTGGACGTACTGGATCGGCTGGTCGAAGCCGGCAACACGGTGCTGGTCATCGAACACAATCTGGATGTCATCAAGAATGCGGATTGGATCATCGACCTGGGGCCAGAGGGCGGAGATCGCGGCGGCGAGATTGTCGCAGAAGGGCCGCCGAAAGAAATTGCGAAGGCGAAGCGGTCGTACACGGGGCAGGTATTAAGGGAGGCGGGGTTGTAAGGGCGGATCTTTCGTGCGTCGCCCCATAGTGCGATGAGTCATAACGGCAGCCGAATCGATACCCTTAGCCTCGTGCGACTCTGAAGCGCGATGATGCATCGCATGCCGTCGCCCGCGGCGGCTTCTTCAGCTACATCTGGCCACTTCCGCTATGGCGACTCCCGAAAGCTCCATCCCTTCGACCCCCGCTAAGAAGGAAGGGGGAAGTAGTGGCTGATGGCGCTTGTGGCCATCAGTTGCTTAGTCAAGACAGGAAAAGCGTGGTCTAAAGATCTCCGCGGTTTTAACTTAGCGGGAAGTAGAAAAACTGAGGGTGCGGAATGGCTCTAGAAGCGATAGTCGCTAATGCTTCGGCTCTCCTTATTGGCGCAATCACTGGTGGCGTACTTGGCGCGCTGGTGACAGGTCTGATTTGGTGGTTTGACAGGAGGACACAGACTGCCCGAGAGCTGCTGTCTGAGGCAATGATTGTTTATTCTAGGAGGGAAGCATGGATTTTGGAAGGGCCTGACTACGAAGGTCGGAAGCTGTCCGTGATGGATGTCCCCTCAACAGAGTACAGTCTGAGAGGATACTGGTTGCGCGAAGTCGAAGTTAGAGCGATGTGTGACGAGTCAAAATGGAACTCTCCGCCCACACAGTATTACGGTTTTATCGAAGGCAGACGGGTATGGATTGTGAGAGATATAGTTGTAAAAGACTCACAAGCCTATAGCACATGGACAGGTGGTGTTCCAGCTCACCCTGGCATTATAAGCTTACGTGGGCATGATGAACTTTGTTGCTGGATTGAACGAGTAGCAAGTGCTAACCGAAGATGGAGTTTATCTCGATACGGTCTGGAAATGCTTCGAACCTCTCTAATTCCCGTTGCAACCGAGGATAGACTGGAAGTTTTTGGAAACCGCTTGAGTCCAGGAGCTAGAGAGTTCTTGCTGTGGTTTCGAAGGAAACATATGGCGTGAACTGATGGCAAATCAGAAAGGAAAGGAACGCGAAGACTTTTATCAAAAGTCAGTCTTGTCGTTAGTGATCTGCCATCAACCATAGGCTCTTTTAAAAAGGAGGCTCATGCACACCGTTCTTCTGCTGACGATCTCCAACATCTTCATGACCTTTGCCTGGTACGGCCATCTCAAGTTCAAGGGGTATCCCTTGTTCACGGTGATTCTGGCGAGTTGGGGGATTGCCTTTGTCGAATATTGCTTCCAAGTGCCGGCCAATCGGATCGGCCATGGTCAGTTCAGCGCGGCGCAGCTGAAGACGATCCAGGAGGTCATCACGCTGGTCGTCTTCTCGATTTTCTCGGTCGTCTACTTGAAAGAAGCGCTGAAGTGGAACTATGTGGTGGGATTCGCGTTCATTGTGGTGGCGGTATTCATCATTTTTAAAGAATGGTAACACTCAGCGGCTCGATAGACATGGCAACTACTTTCCTCGGTTGATCAGATCGTTCCTCACCCGCTTGCAGCTCCACTGGTAGACCACTACAATATCGCGCAATTCATCCCAACCGTCGAGCAAAGGGAGACATTGGTATGCCGAAGGCGAAGAAGACCGATTCGAGTGCAAAAGCCGAGAGTGTCGCCAAGAAATCTACGCCATCGGCTACAGGCGCTCCCTCTACTGCCGAAGATTTCGAAAAGCTCGGTGTCTTTTACATGGGGCGGCCCTATGATCTCGCGGCCAAACAGGCCAAGCCGGGATGGCTCCTGTACGATTCGAAAGATCTGGTGACGCACGCGGTCTGCGTCGGCATGACCGGCAGCGGCAAGACGGGTCTTTGTCTGGCGCTCCTTGAAGAAGCTGCGATCGATAACATCCCAGCCATTATCATCGACCCCAAAGGCGATCTCGGCAATTTGATGCTCACGTTCCCGTCTCTCAAGGGCGAGGACTTCCAACCCTGGATCAATGAAGACGATGCGCTCAAGAAAGGCTTGTCACCAGCAGACTACGCTCAAGCACAAGCAGAACTCTGGACGAAGGGCTTGGCTGGTTGGCAACAGGATGGCGCTAGGATTCAGCGGCTGCGGGATGCAGCGGATGTGGCGATCTATACGCCCGGGAGCAATGCCGGGTTGCCGGTTTCGATTCTCAAATCGTTTGCCTCACCAGCTGCCGACGTGCGGGAAGATGCGGAGTTGCTGCGTGAGCGTATCAGCACGACCGTCACGAGTTTGCTCGGCTTGCTCGGCATCGAGGCCGATCCGATTCAGAGCCGTGAGCATATTCTTCTCTCTACGATTCTCGATCAGACCTGGAAGAAAGAAGAGGATCTTGATCTCGCATCATTGATCCAAGCCATTCAATCGCCGCCAGTATCAAAGATTGGCGTGATGGATGTCGATTCGTTCTTTCCTTCGAAAGATCGGTTTGCGCTGGCTATGAAACTGAACAATCTCCTCGCTGCGCCGGGGTTTCAGGCCTGGCTCGAGGGGGAAGCCCTTGACATTCAGTCGCTGATGTATACGTCGGCTGGCAAACCGCGCCATGCGATCTTTTCCATCGCGCATTTGAATGATGCTGAGCGCATGTTCTTCGTGACGCTGTTACTCAGTCAAATGGTCGGGTGGATGAGGGCGCAATCGGGCACGACCAGCCTGCGCGCACTGCTCTATATGGACGAGATCTTCGGTTACTTCCCACCGGTGGCCAATCCTCCCTCGAAGCTGCCGTTGATGACCTTGCTCAAACAGGCGCGCGCATTCGGTTTGGGGGTCGTGCTCGCGACGCAGAATCCTGTCGACCTCGACTATAAGGGCTTGGCGAACACCGGCACTTGGTTTATTGGACGGCTACAGACCGAACGGGATAAGGCCCGCGTCTTGGAGGGATTGGAAGGCGCTTCGAGTAGCGCCGGGAAGAAGTTCGATCGGGGCCGCATGGAGCAAACGCTGGCTGGCCTCAGCAGTCGGATCTTCCTGATGAATAACGTGCATGAGGACGAACCAGTTGTGTTTGAGACGCGCTGGTGCCTGTCCTACCTCCGTGGGCCGCTGACCAGGACGCAGATCAAGACGCTGATGGAACCCCACAGGACTGAGCAGCGAGGACTGAGGACTGAGACTTCTCGCTCGGCACTGAGTACACAGTCCTCAACCCTGAAATCACGTCCCATGCTGCCTCCAGATGTTCCCCAGCATTTTGTGCCGCGACGGGGCTCGAAGCCAGAAGGGAGCGAATTGGTCTATGTCCCGATGTTACTGGGGTCGTCGCAAACTCGCTTCTCCGATTCGAAGAGCGGCGTCGATAGCATGCAGGATGTGACGGTATTGGCTCCCATCGCGGATGGACCTGTTGCCGTCGATTGGGACAAGGCCACAGCGGCGGACTTGGCAGTTGCCGATCTGGAACAGAATCCAGAGGAGGGCGCACAGTTTCTTGCCTTGCCTGCGAGCGCAGGCAAGGCCAAGAGTTATGCAGATTGGAACAAGGATTTCGGGGGGTGGCTCTTCCGGACGCAAAAGGTGGAGTTGTTTAGAAGCCCGAGCACCAAAGTGGTCTCTCAACCGGAGGAGTCTGAACGAGGTTTTCGGGTTCGATTGCAGCAGACCGGGCGGGAGCAGCGCGATAAGGGTGCTGAAACACTTCGTCAAAAATATGCCTCGAAGATTGCCACGCTTCAAGACCGCATCAGGCGGGCTGAACTGGCAAAGGAAAAACAGCAAGCCGAATCCCGTTCGAGCCAGGTTCAGGCGGCGATTTCGGTCGGAGCGTCCATCCTCGGGGCCTTTCTCGGGCGGAAGACAATCAGCGCCTCGAATATCGGACGTGCCACGACGGCAGTCCGGAGCGCAGGTCGCGTGATGAAGGAGTCTAAGGATGTTGGTGTGGCCGAAGAAAATGTTGCGGCCCTTCAGCAGCAGCTGGCCGATCTCGAAGCGCAGTTTAAGTCAGAAAGCGAGGCATTGGCTGCGGCGACCGATCCGCTGAACGAAAAGCTCGAAACGATCTCCATCAAGCCCACCAAAGCCAATATTGCCGTCAAGCTCGTCGCCCTTGCCTGGACGCCCCACTGGCGAGATGCCAGTGGGATTCTGGCACCAGCATTCTAGCGCACTTCAGCTTTTCTCACTTCCTGCCGAATAAGAGAAACGTGGCGATTGAGCTGCCCTGTCCGACTGGAGTCAGCCCATGACTATCTTGATTATCGATGATGACCAGGCTCTGAGGGATTCCCTGCGCCGAACCCTTCGGCGGGAAGGATATACGGTGCTGGAAGCCGCAGAAGGCGAGGAAGGGCTCAAGGTCGTAAAGAGCCATCCGGTCGATGTGGTGTTGGTTGATCTCTTCATGCCGGGGAAAGAGGGACTGGAGACCATCGGGGAACTTCGTCGATCACATCCGGGAATCAAAATCATCGCGATGTCCGGTGGTGGGAAAAAGGGACACATGGACGTATTGAAAGCGGCGAAGTTGATGGGGGCGCGGCGGGTTCTGGCGAAGCCCTTCACCCGGGAAGAGCTGATCGACACGGTGGAACAACTGCTGGTGAACTAGGGATGCAGGGACCCATGCTGCGACAGCCTGAACGATATGGATGGCTTCCGCTCTTGGTCGTTGCCATAACCGTGGCGGCGGGCAGTATCGTCCTGCTCGGCCTCTCGATGCTTGAGGACCACCTGCTGAACCGGAGCGGCCGGAATCTTCAGTGGGCGGCCATGGAGATGGCAGAGAAACTCGATCTGGTGCTCTTTGAGCGATATGGAGATATTCAGATCCTCGCCGATACCCTCCCGGAGGCGGGGGGCGAACAAGAGGGCGCTCAATGGACCCAACATTTGGGAAAAGTTCAGAAGGCGTATCCCGTTTATGGGTGGATCGGTCTGTTGGACAAGACTGGTCGAGTGGTAGCCGCAACCGATAGTGGCGCCGTCGGAAAAGACGCCGGCGGCATGGGCTTGGCCGGACAAATAGAGGGCAAGTCCGCCGTTACAGTGCACGATGCTCGGTCTCATGACTTATTGGAGGAGCACAAGACGGTGGGGTTTTCAGTTCCGGTCACTGTCCCTCCTCAATCACGCCGCTTCTCCCCCTTTCACGGAACGTTGGTCACGCATATCAAGCTTTCTGACCTCGACGCGATCGTGACCCGCACACTCCAAGAGATCACAACAAAAACGGATGTCCATCAGCGTCTGGAATATCAGGTGCTCAATAGGCATGGACAGGTCATCGTTGAATCACTCCATCAGCAAGAGGGCTCTCTCGACCTGGTCGCTCTGGGTGTGCAGTCGGCGCGGCTGGTTACCGCAGGACAAACCGGGTTCGTCATGGAAAACCATGCGCGCCGTCCCGTGCAGGTCCTGACCGGCTATGCGCCAATGCCGGATCGGAAAGAACTGCAAGAATTAGGGTGGGGGGTTCTAGTTCGAGCGGACAGCAAAGCCATTCTGGCGCCTATTCATTCGACTGTTCGGACTGTCACGATGTGGGGAATGGGAATCTTCCTCCCCTTGTGGCTATTTCTCCTCTGGACGATGGGTCGATTGCGATCGGAATGGCGCCGAACCGAGGTTGGCAAACACGCTTCAGAGGAGGCGCAGCACCTCCTCCAGTCGATTCTCGACAATGCCTTGGACGCGCATATTTTAATGGACCACGAAGGGCTTGTCGTGGGATGGAACCTCAAAGCGGAAGCGATCTTTGGGTGGCCGTCCGAGGAGGTGGTTGGCAAGCCCTTGGAAGAGCTGATCATTCCTCCTGAAGACCGCGAGGCTCTCAGGCGAGATCTCATGAAATTCCCGAGCACGGGAAAGGGACTTCTGTTGGACAAACGGTTTGAAACCGAGGGCCGGCATAGGGAAGGGCGCCCGTTTCCAATCGAGCTCAGCAGCATTTCTGTCAAGACATCCAGGGGAAATCTCTTCAGCGTCTTCATTCGCGACATCACGGAGCGCAAACTGGCTGAAGCGGAGGAGGTGCGATTGTGGACAATCCTGAATGCCAGCCTGAACGAAATTTACATGTTCCGTCCCGACACGTTGCGGTTCACGTACGTCAATCTGGGTGCGCTGAGCAATATCGGGTATACCATGGAGGCCATGCAAGCCATGACCCCCCTCGATATTAAACCAGAGATGACTGAGGCGTCCTTTCGCGAACTTGTCAAACCGCTCCTAACCGGTGAGCGGGAAAAACTCGTCTTTCAAACCGTCCACCGGCGTAAAAATGAAAGTCTCTATCCTGTGGAGGTCCAATTGCAAGTTGTCGGGCAAGGTCAGAATCAGACCTTCCTGGCGCTCATTTACGACATCACCGCTCGCCTCGAGCAAGAGCGTCGTCAATCAACGGAACATGCCATCGCTAAGATACTGCTGGACTCAGACTCATTGGAGGAGGCCTCACAGAAAATCCAGGAGACGGTATGCCGGACCTTGGGTTGGAAAGTGGGCGTGTTATGGAAGGTGGATGAGCAGGCGCAGGTGTTGCGGTGCGTGGCCGAATGGAAGGTCTCTCGGACACAGGCCGAAACGTTTCTCGAACAGACCAGACGCAGCGCCTTTCCCTGCGGGGCCGGTCTTCCCGGCAGGGTCTGGGAGAGCGGGAACGTCGAGTGGATTTCCGATGTCATTCACGACAGCAACTTCCCCAGAGCGCCCTTTGCGGCGGAGGCAGGGGTCCACACCGGGTTCGCGTTCCCGATCCGCTTGGAGAAAAAGGTGTATGCGGTGATGGAGTTTTTTGCCTCAGATATCCGAGAACCGGAGCGGAAGTTATTGGACATGTTCGGCAACCTGGCGGCGCAACTCTCTCAGTTTCTGAGGCGTAAAATGGCAGAGGTGGCCATCACTGCCGCCAAGGCCATCGCGGAGCAGGCGGTAGGCGAAAAGGCCGCGTTGCTGGCCACCGTCGAGGCGTTTTTTATCAGGCTGACCGACTCGGGTGTCATCTGCGAATGGACCAGCCAGGCCGAGAAGCTGTTCGGCATTTCTCTTCCGGAAGCGATAGGGAGAACCTTTTCCGATCTCCCCATTGGCTGGAGTTGGGAGACGGTCCAAGAGACTATCAATCGGGTAACTCAAACGATCAGCTCAGTTCATCTGGACAAAGTGCGGCTGGTCACACTTGAGAATACCCAGCGGTTCATCCGACTGACCGTTTCGCCGCTCTGCACGGATGCCAGCGTCGATGTCGTCCTGATGGGAGAGGACGTTACGGAGCGCTTGGATCTCGAGCGTGAGCTCGTGCAGGCGCAAAAGCTGGAATCCATCGGACAATTGGCAGCCGGCATCGCGCATGAGATCAACACGCCCACGCAGTACGTCGGCGACAATGTCCGCTTTCTTTCGGACTCCTTCGCCGACCTGCTCGCCGTGCTCGACCGAAATCGTGAGCTGCTGGCTTCTGCCAAGACCGGGATCTGCCCGCCGGGACTGATCGAGGCCTGCGAAATGGAAATGCGGCGGGCCGATCTCGATTATTTGACGGAGGAAATCCCCAAAGCCATCGCGCAATCTGCCGAAGGTATCGCGCGGGTCGCCAAGATCGTGCGCGCGATGAAAGACTTCGCCCATCCGGACAACGACGAGATGACCCACGTAAATCTCAATAAGGCCATCGAGAGCACGGTGATAGTCGCGCACAACGAATGGAAGTATGTGGCCGACTTGACGACCGATTTAGCGCCCGACCTCCCCCTGGTCCCCTGCCTCCTGGGTCAGTTCAACCAGGTGATCCTCAACATGATCGTGAATGCCGCCCATGCGGTCGGCGATGTGGTCAGGGGCACGGGACAAAAAGGCGCCATTTCGATCGTGTCTTGCCTGGTCGGCGAGTGTGCGGAGATCCGCATTACGGACACCGGGACCGGCATTCCGGAGAGCATCAGACGCAGAGTCTTCGATCCGTTCTTTACGACGAAGGAAGTCGGCAAGGGGACGGGACAGGGCTTGGCTATTGCGCGTTCCGTCGTGGTGGACAAGCATCGCGGTACGATCACAGTCGAGAGCCAGGTAGGCCAAGGGACCACCTTCATCATCCGCCTGCCGCTGAATAGATCGGGAGAGATGGGTGAAATGGAGCAAGCGGCATGAATCCGCACGTGCTGTTTGTCGATGATGATGCCAGTTTCCTCGACGGCCTCCGCCGGATATCACACGCAACCAGTGAGGTCCATGGGACATGATCTCTGCAACGGTCACGGTGTCCTGTGCGAAGGGAAGACAGTGCCCATGACAGCCTCGCCTCCTTCTTGGCCCATGCTATTGCACCGGGTTCTGGCAGGCGCTGCAAGTGTCACCGCGCTCGTGGTCGGCTGCCTGGCCTTCCTCGGCTGGGCGTTCGATCTCGGCTCCATGCACAACGTTGCGTCCGGCTTGCCCGCCATGACGCCCATGATGTCGGTTGCGATCATCCTGGCCGGGGCCTCGCTCTGGCTGGCACAGGCCGAGCGTACTCGAAGACAGCACTGGTGCCTCGCGACAGTCTGTTCCCTTGGTGTGATCGTGGTGGGCACCGTCATCCTCGTGGGGTATACGCTTGAGTGGGACATCGGCCGCGATCGCCTGCTGGATGAAGAAGCCGTCCAAGCCCTGGAGCCTGGTCGGATGGCTCCCGTGATGGCGTTTGCCTTGCTCAACGTGGGTGGCGCCCTCCTTGTTTGGGAAAGCCCGCTTGGCGCATGGCTCACCCGAGGCATAGGTCTTCTCGCCGCTTTGTTCTCGGTCGTGCCAATCGTCGCATCACTCTTCGAGTTGTCCTCTGAAGGCCGATCGTTCTCAGGCGCCGATCCATCTGCAACCATGGCCTCGCCCGCCGCGTTGACCTTGATGGTCCTTTCGGTGGGTGTATTCAGCCTGCGCCGCCATGATCCCGCGCCGGCCAGTCGAAAGGTTCGGTCTGTACTGGCACTCAAGCCATTCCGCTTTATGGGCGTGATATTGGCTCTCTCGGTGGCGGCGGTCAGTGCTGTCGGCTATCTCAGTTACCTGCAATCCGAGAGGATTCTTCTGGCCGAATACACGATCCGTCTTGGCGTCCTCGCTGACGAACGCCAGCAGGCGTTCGCCCGCATCATTGGTGAGCAACTGACGGCGTTAAAGCAGATCGCTCAGGGTGCTCCAGTCCAGGATGTCGCGAGGCGGTTGAGAAGCGCGAAGCAGGCATCACCTCGCGCGACGCTGTCCGAGGTGCAAGCCAGTACCTCGTTTCACGGCTTGCTCCTTGCGGTCGCTCCTGGGAGCACTCGACACGCCGCATGGGGGTCCTTCGAGGGAACGTCCCTAGGCCGATGGGATGCCGACATGGCGTTGGCGCTCAAGGAGCCATTGGTTCACTTTGAAAGAGAGGATGATGGCAAACTGGTCTTGCTCCTTGGTGTTCCGGTCGAAGATCCCGCAATGCCCTCCCGGCCGCTTGGTGTTCTGCTGGCCAATGCCAGCACGGTGTCGACCATGGATCTGTTCGCGAGCCGGGTTGGGCTCGGAACCACCGGCGAAAGCTTTCTCGCCGACCGTCTCGGTCGTCCCCTGACCAACCTTAGATATTCGCGTCCAAGTCATGGCGAGGGATCGGCACATGAAATCACAGCTGACGCTATGAGGCGCTGCCTTCAAGGAGAACGCAGTTCGCTCGCGATCACGCCAGACTATGAGAATGTACCCACGGTGATGGCCTATCGGAATGTTCCGGAGATCGGCGGCGGGTGCCTGATGGTCCATATCCGAGCGGACGAAGTCTTTGCCGTGACCAGCCAACTCCAAGCCAAGCGGCTCTCCCTCATCGGACTGGCGCTGTTCATCGTGATCGGGAGCATGCTGCTCATCGGCACCAGAATGTTTCGCGATATCTTTCGTGAGCGACTGCGGCAGAGCCTGGCGCTACGCCGGGAAGCGGAGAGGCGGCAAAGGCTACAGCTATCCGTCAGTCAGATCCTGATGGAGCAAGGCACTGTCGAGGAGACTATTTCCAAACTGTTAGCGACTATCGGTGAGGGTATGGGATGGCATCTGGGTCGATACTGGATGCTGCAGCCTGCTCCCAATGCGCCGCGCTGCGTGGCTATGTGGGCAGTGCCGGCTGTCCTAGTTGACGAATCCGTATCGTGTGATGGTTTGATCAACGGCTCTTCAGGGATCTCATTCTCAGGGCCGCCCCTCGGTGGAGGGAGTCGGCTCCCGACTTGGGACACGGATCTGGATAAGGATTGCCCCCGCGAGAGTGATTCGGCTGCGGCTGCGGCTCCGGCGGGTATGCGGTGCCGCCTGTGTATTCCCATTCTGGGTGGAGGTGAGGTTCTGGCTCTGCTGGAGTTCTTCAGTCGTGATCCCCGTCCGAGGAAAGACATCGTGCTCTGGGTCATGCGTGATCTGGGGATCAAAGTCGGCCAGTTTCTCGTGCGCCTGCGGGCGGAGGAGCAGCTGCAACGGGCGACGGATCAAGCAGCACAAGCCGCGCGAGAAAAAGCAGAGATCCTTGCTGCGGCGGCAGTCTTCTTTGTGCGCGTCGGTCAGGGGGGGGGAGTCACGGAATGGACGCCTCGTGCAGCGGATATCTTCAGCATTCCTCCTTCCGAAGCGCTTGGCCGGCCCTTCGAAAAGCTTCCCATCCAGTGGAATTGGGGGGAAATTCTTGGGGCCATAGGGAAGGCCAATGAAACGTTGAAGTCTATCCAGCTGGACAAGATACGGCTGGATCTTCCAGAAGGGGAAACGAGATTCCTCAAACTGATCCTGTCGCCGATCCAGGATGGCTGTGGCGGTATGTCCCATGTGCTCATGGGCGAGGATGTGACCGAGCGGTTCCGTCTGGAGTACGACCTGGCGCAGGCGCAGAAGCTTGAGTCTATCGGGCACCTGGCGGCGGGCATCGCGCACGAAATCAACACGCCCACACAATTTGTGGGCGACAACCTCCGCTTCCTGTCGGACTCCCTCACCGGCCTCCTCACCGTTCTGGCTCGGCATCGGGAGCTTCTAGCGTCCGCTAAGACCGGAGCCTGCGCGCCGGACATAATCGAAGCCTGCGAATTGGAATCGCAACGGGCCGATCTCGACTATCTGACGGAGGAACTCCCCAAAGCCATTGCGCAATCCGCCGAGGGCACCGATCGGATCGCCAAGATCGTGCGCGCGATGAAAGACTTTGCCCATCCGGGGAGCGAGGAGAAGGCCTGCGTGGATCTTAACAAGGCTATCGGGAGCACAGTGGAGGTCTCGCGCAACGAATGGAAGTACGTCGCCGACTTGACGACCGATCTGGCCCCCGACCTCCCCCTGGTGCCCTGCCTCCAGGGCCCATTCAATCAGGTGATTCTCAATCTGATCGTGAATGCCGCCCACGCGATCGGCGATGTGGTCGAGAGCACTGGCCAGAAGGGGATCATCTCGATCACGTCCCGCCGGGTCGACGACTGGGCCGAGATCCGCATCACGGACAATGGGACGGGCATCCCGGAGCACATCCGGCACAAGATCTTCGATCCGTTCTTTACGACAAAGGAAGTCGGCAAGGGGACGGGACAGGGCCTGGCCATTGCCCGTTCCGTCGTGGTGGGCAAGCATCACGGTATGATCACCGTCGAGAGCCAGGTCGGCCAAGGGACCACCTTCATCATCCGCCTGCCGGTGCAGGGATCCGGCGAGAGGCGCGAGATGGAAGAAAGGGAGCAAGCAGCATGAATCCGCACGTGCTGTTCGTCGATGACGATCCGAGTTTTCTCGACGGCCTCCGCCGGATGCTCCATCCCCATGCCGGGGAATGGACCATGACGTTCGCAGCGAGTGTGGATGAGGCGCTTCAGCAACTTGAAGAGTTGAACATCGATACCGTCGTCTCGGACCTGCAAATGCCTCATCGAAACGGGTTCGATCTGCTCCAACGGATTGCGATGTCGGCGGACTTGTGTCATGTCCCTGTCATCATCATGACCGGCGCGGCCGAGCGGGATTTGAAACGGCGCGCCTTGGATCAGGGCGCGACGGACCTGCTGAACAAACCCGTCGATCACGCCGATCTGATTGCGCGCATCCGGAGCGTGCTCAGACTGAAGGCCTATCAGGACCAGATTCGTGGGCAGAACGATCTCCTCGAACGCAAAGTGCGGGAACGTACGAGGGCGCTAGATATGTCCCGCATCGACTTGATCTGGCGACTGGGACGGGTGGCCGAGTTTCGCGATGAGCAGACCGGCAACCATATCATACGGGTTGGATCGTACTGCAAGGTGTTGGCCGAGACGCTCGGGATGCCGCCAGACTTTGCCGAGATGATTGTTCTGACCAGCCCTCTGCACGACATCGGGAAGATCGGCATTCCGGATGACATCCTGTTGCGGCCCGGAAAGCTCACGGCTGCGGAATGGGACAGTATGAGAAGGCATTGTGCGATCGGAGCAGAGATTTTGCGGCAGGACGCCTGGGTGCGTTCTCCGATGCAGGCTATATCTCCTCTCGATTCGACAGATGGGCACGGGAGCCGAGGCAATCCCTTTCTCGAAATGGCTTCCTCCATCGCGCTGGCCCATCACGAGTGGTGGGACGGCACGGGATATCCTCGACAATTGTCCGGAGAGGGCATCCCAGTAGAAGCGCGCATCGTCGCCGTGGCGGACGTGTACGATGCGTTGAGCTCGGCTAGGCCGTACAAGCCTGCATTTCCAGAAGAAGTCGTTTTGAGCCTCATGCAGAGGAAAGTCGGCAGTCATTTTGATCCGGCTGTGTATGAGGCGTTTCGCCGATCACTCCCCGCGTTTCGCGAGATCCTGGGACGACTAACTGATCTGGCGGATGCCGCCTAGTACGAGCGAGATATCATCATGAAACAGATCTTGTTTGTGGATGACGAGCCGAAGATCCTGGATGGCCTGAAGCGGTCGCTGCGCTCCATGCGGAACGAGTGGACCATGACGTTCGCGATCGGCAGCCAGGAGGCGCTGAAGATTCTCGAGCAGGCTTCGTTCGATGTGGCGGTATCGGATATGCGCATGCCAGGCATGGACGGCGCCCAACTGATGAACGAGGTGCGGCGGCTCTATCCGAATGTCGTCAGAATTATTCTGTCCGGCCATTCCGACCAGGCCATGATCTACAACTCGATTAGCGCGACGCATCAGTTTCTGGCGAAACCCTGTGAGGTGGATCAGCTGAAGACGACGATTCACCGCGCCTGCGCGCTGCGCGACCTGCTTACGAACGATTCTCTTCGGGGACTCGTGGCGGGGATGCGAGACATTCCAAGCCTGCCAGCTCTGTTTGCAGAGATCAAGAAAGAGGCCGAGTCAGAAACCTCCTCGTTAAAGGCGATCGGGGCCATCATCGGCAAAGATATGGGCATGACGGCGAAAATTCTTCAGCTCGTTAACTCGGCCTTTTTTGGCTTCCACGGGAACGTTTCGACGGTTGAGCAGGCCGTGAGTTTCCTGGGGTTGGACACAATTCAGGCGCTGGTGCTGTCGGTGCATGTCTTTTCGCAATTCCCAAAGGACAGCGCGGTGGTATCCCATATCGAAAGTTTGTGGGCGGAAAGCATGGGAACCGGCGCCCTGGCTCGGGCGATTGCCAAGGCGGAAGGGCGTCTGCCGCTCGAGGTCGAGCAGGCGTACACGGCGGGCGTGCTGCATAGCGTGGGCACCCTTGTGCTGGCGGCGAACGTAGCCGATCGATTCAGTGCCGTCCTTGCGAAGGTGTTGACCGGAGGCATGCCGGACTGGGAGGCGGAACAGGCGGAGTTCGGGGCCACCCATGCCGAAGTCGGCGCCTACCTGCTGGGACTCTGGGGGCTGAGCGATCCGATCGTCGAGGCCGTGGCGTACCATCATCGGCCGGGAGATTGCGTCAGCGGGGAGGGCTTCAGCCCGCTGACCGCAGTGCACGTGGCCAAGGCGCTGTACCAGGAGCAGGTTGCGCAGAGTTCCGGTCACAGCTCAGCCCGAATCGATTCCGTCTACCTGGACAGATTGCACTTGACCGAACGGCTTCCAGACTGGAAAGCCCTCGCGATGACGGTAGGAAAGGAGAGCACTTCATGAGCGACGCCATCCTCTGTGTGGACGACGATGCCGGCATTCTTGACGGATTCCGGCGGCAACTCCGGAAGGAGTTCAGTATAGAAACGGCCGTGGGGCCGCAGGAGGGGCTGAAGATTCTTGAGGCGCGCGGCCCCTTCTCGGTGGTGGTGTCCGACTTGCAAATGCCGGGCATGAACGGCATTCAGTTTCTCTCCAGGGTGCGGGAGCAATCGCCCGACACCATCCGGATTCTGCTGACCGGCAATGCCGATCTTCAGGCGTCGATCGACGCCATCAATCAAGGGCAGATCTTCCGATTTTTGACCAAACCCTGCACGCCGGAAGCGTTGGCGAACACGCTCAAAGCAGGCCTGGCACAGCACCGCTTGATCACCGCGGAACACGAGCTCTTGGAGCATACCCTCAGTGGAAGCATCAGGGTACTGTGTGAAGTGCTGTCGTTGGTCAACCCTGAGGCATTCGGGCGGTCGTCCCGTATCACGCGGTATGTTGAGGCGATCGCGGCCGAACTCCATGTCAGCGAGCTGTGGGCCATCAAAACCGCCGCTATGTTATCCCAGATCGGCTGTGTGATTCTGCCGGAAGCGGTGCTCAAGAAAGTGTATCGAGGCGAAGCGTTGACGTCTGAAGAATCCCAACTATTCAATCAACATCCCTTTGTGGCATTCGACCTGGTCGCCAAAATCCCACGGATGATGAGAGTGGCGGAAATCATCAAGTGTCAGGACAAGTACTATGACGGGGTCGGCGTGTCGGGCGATCATCGGCAGGGTAATGAGATTCCGATGGAGGCCAGAATTCTGAAGGTTGCGCTGGACTTCGATGCGCTCGAGTCGGCGGGCAAGACGAAGGTTGAGGCGTTCGATCAGCTTAAGCAACGGAAAGGCTGGTACGATCCGACGGTGGTCGAAGCGTTGAAAACGGCATTCGCTCGAGAGATCAAATATGAGATGCGGACGACCACGGTGGCCAATCTTGATAAAGGAATGATTTTGGGCGAAGACATCAAGTCAAGCACCGAGGTGCTCCTTGCATCAAAGGGCCAGGAAGTCACTCCATCCATGATCATGCGTCTCCAAAATTTCGGTGCAACCAGCGGAGTTCGACAGCCGTTTACGGTGCTGATCCCAATGGCCTCGCGAGACTGTGCGATCCATCCGGCTGCCCCGCCAAAAGCCGCATAGACCCGCATGGCATGCACGTGCGGCATGCCGCCGATGCATGGGTCGGTGGGGTTGGCGATTCTCGGGGAGACAGTCTCGTCAAAGCGGATACCCTTACAGTTTTCATCAAGCCCACCAAAGCCAATATTGCCATCAAGCTCGTGGCCCTCGCCTGGACGCCCCACTGGCGAGACGAGAAGGGGACTCTCACTGCTGCCTGGATCTGATGCGGTGTTCCGCTAACCTTTAGCACGACAGCGCGGTGTTCTTATCATGCGTACACCTATCGGTTAAGTTTTAGCCAATAGGCCGGTCGAACAATCCCTTTCCCAATTAAGCCCCATCGAGTTCTTATCAAGTTTCTTGATCAAGTGACCGAAATAATACCGAATTGGTTTGCCGAAGTGTCCGGAATGTATAGGAGAGTTTGATAGCTGATTGCTTCAGCTCAGTGCATGAACAACAGGTGGTTCTGCAGCGGCCGGCGCCATACCTCCAGGGCATCAGGTTGCCGCCTAGTCCAAGATCGAAAGGGTGATATACGATGGAAGTTCATACCTTTGGTTATGATCGCAAGAAATACTGGTCCGTCAAGAACCGGCCCCGTATTGATGCCGTGGGTCGCCAGATACGTGCCGATCCGTGCAAACAGCTGCTCGCCCAACTGGTGGGCTTCCAAGAGATGCCGAAACTTGCAGATCGTCGTCTCGTCGGGCACGGGCTCGCGGCCCAGATCAATCCCGACAAACTGCCGCATGGCGCGCGAGTCGTACAGCGCTTCTTCCACGGCTGGATCCGACAGATTGAACCACTGTTGCAGACAATGAAGCCGCAACATGCGTTCGATCCCAACCGGTGGACGCCCCGGTCCATCGCCCTTGGGATAGACTGGCTCGATCACGGCCACTAACTCCGCCCACGGTACGACGCGGTTCATCTCGTCGAGGAACTGCTCGCGGCGGGTGGACTTGCGATATTGCTCAAACGTGACCTCGGCAAATGTCGATTGCTGCATGGGTGCGCCTCCTCATCAGGACTGCGCTTCCTTTAGCACATCATGTGCGAAGAATAAATCAGACCTTCCCTAGACAAACGCCTGTTCACGCAGGCGATGGGTAGTCGGGTGTAAAGGGGCTACGCCTTGCTTCTTCGCTCGCTGCGGCCTTGCCTGCGGAGTGGCGCGTCTTGGCGCGCCGGGGTTGGGCGGGTGAGAACGACAGCCTTCTTGAGTATTCTGAAGGAATTCGGGTCTCAGCACCAAACGGAAATTGCTGGCCGTATGATGGCATCGACCAATTTTGTTCGCAGCCTGCTAGAAACCTTGACTTCTCGCACCACCGGGTACCTGGGTTTCCTTCATGAACCAGGCAACGGCTTCTGTCCGACGCTTGACTTGAAGCTTGTCAAAGATATTTGCCAGGTAGTTTTTCACCGTTTTGTCGCTCAAGCGAAGCTGGACGGCGATCTCCTTGTTCGTTTTTCCTTCAGCCAGAAGCGGCAGGATCAAGCGTTCTTGCGGAGAGAGTCGAGAGGTTCCATGGGACGTCGTTCCCAGGTGTGAACTGGTCCGAATCCAACGCAGGGCTTGTTGGGTCACTCGTGGATCGAGATACCCTTGGCCGCCGGCGACGGTGCGAATGGCGCGAATCAGCTCGTCCATTCGGATATCCTTGAGCACGTAGCCGTGGGCTCCGTTTTGGACGGCAGCCATCACCGAGGAATCTTCGGCATAACTGGTCAGGACGAGGATCCGAAGCTTCGGTGCAACGGCCAGCAGTCGACGACAGGCTTCGGTCAGCGAGGCGTCTGGAAGTTTTACGTCGAGTAACACCATCTCTGGGGCGAGACGCTCCACGGCCGCTACGCCGTCCGCCACAGTCCCGGTCTCTGCGACGATTGCCATATCCGGTTCGAGGTGAAGTAGCGCACGTAAGCCTCGACGGACCATCTCATGGTCATCAATAAGAATGATGCTGGTCGGTGATGGTTTCATATGGATGTTAACTCAGGTTCCAAAGAAAATTCTGCGATGACGTGTGTCCCTGCTTCTTTCTTGGATTGAACCCGCAAGGCCCCACCGAGTCGCTTTGCTCGAGCCTCCATGTTGGCAAGGCCATATCCTCGCGGCTGCCCAGCCGCTGAAAATCCGATGCCATTGTCCTGGATGCTCACCTGAATTCTCGCGTCTCGCATGCGGATCGAGATGACCGCCCGGGTTGCGGCGGCGTGGCGCGCGCAGTTGCTGAGCGCCTCTCGCACGATATTCAGGATTTCTCGCTCTTCCTCGTGCGTCAGTACATCCATGGTGCCACGCTGGATATTCAGTTTTACGGATAACTGCCCCGTTTGCTCGTAGGTCGTGCATAACGTGGAGAGCTCCGACGACAAGTCAAACTCCTGGATACTTCCCGACTCTAACTCGCGAATCATCCCACGGACCTCGTGAATCAGTTGATTGATCTGGTGGATTATCTGGTCGTCAGTTTCTTTTCGTTCCACCGTCTGGTCGTTTCGGCCTCGCCGAGCTGCTTCTATGTTCAACCCGATGGCATACAGCGATTGCAGCACGGAATCATGCAGATCTCGGCCGGTACGGCTCCGGTCTTCCAGGAGTTTACTCAACCGGCTTTCCGTCGCTTTGAACGCGGTCGTTAGCTCACCTTCGCAAGGCATCAACTCGTAGAGGCCTGGAAAGTTCGTTGATGGTCGTACCGACCGAGCCGTTGACAATGTGGATGTTGATGGAAGTCCACCGTCCAGCAATTGAAAACTGGTCTTGCCTTGTGTCACGTCACCATCCCTCCTTTTTACATCTAAACATTTCGTAATCCTATTTAACAGCGGACTCTACGTGGATCTTGTACGCGAGAGAGACTAGCAAATCACCTGGCGGACACGCCAGGTGACGTTTGTCGCTCGAAATGAAACCATCCGCCTCCTCAAGCAGACAATCAGCCCTATCAGTTACCCGCCAAAGAGGAGGTCATCGTGCAAGTCGTACCAGCTGGAGCGCATAAAGAGATTGAATTCTACGAAGGAGAGTTTCTCGTCAAGACGCTCAAAGACGAGTCTGACTTGCAACAGGCCTATCGGTTGCGGCATCGCGTCTTTGCAGAGAAGTTACAATGGCTGCCACCGACAGAGGATGGTAAAGAGATGGACATGTATGATCTTTGGGGTGTTACGGTGGGAGTCTTTGGCTACGACGGGATGCTACTCGGCATGGCGCGCCTCCTTCCTTACTCGGGGAAATTCATGTTGGAGCATGAATTCGGAGCGCTGCTTCACCAGGGGTATGCCATACGGAAAGCGCCGGATACGGCGGAAATCACGAGGCTTGCTGTCAATCCGGACATTCGAGATGCGAAGCTTTCAAGCCGAATCATGCTGGGAGTGTTGAAAGGGATTTACCAATGGGCCGTGGAAAACGAGATTCGGTACTATTACCTCGAAGTCGAACATCGGTTCTTGAGAGCCCTTCGCATGCTCGGTTTTCCTTGTGAGCCGGTTGGTCCCGTCGTGAAGCTGCCACCTGCCGAAGTCGGAGCGGTCGCGGCGATCTACGACATGGTTCGTTTTGACGAAGAGAATGGGCAAAAGCGGCCGGAGTTTCTTGAGTGGATCTCTACGCTAACGACCCCAGCAGGCACCGCGGTGACAGGGCGAACTTCGACCTTCAGCCAGGCTGTACCAGCGTTGGTGTGACATGTGACGCGGTGGCACGGTGCCGCGTGATGAAGGTCATGCGGAGCGCCTAGACCACATTCGGCAAGCCATGTTCAATGGCAGTGGCGACAGCCTGAGACCGTGATGTGACATCCAGCTTGGAGAAAATACTTTCGACATGGAATCGGATTGTGCGCTCGGTCACACCCATAATTTGGGCAATCTCCCAATTCGTCTTGCCATTCTTGACCCAGTTCAGAATCGTCAACTCCCTCAGCGTTAACCGCTTTACACAGCGATCCATTGATTGGGCCTTTGCAGGGGCCGTGCGTAAGAGCGCCAGATGAACATAGTATCCGAAATACTCAATGAGTGGCACATATCGCGTAGCATCCACGCGATCGGCGGAAGCAAAGGAGCAGAAGGTCGCGACTCCGCAAGCTGGATCTGCGGACCCGGTCGTAATCCCATCTCCCAGTCCAAAGTCCTTTGCTGCGGCCATGAATTCCTGTTGCTTCGGAGAGCTTGCTTGTTGATAGGTAGTCCCCCAATGTTGGGTGCCGGGTTTTTGCAGAGCGGTCTGAAAGACCGGATCAACCTCAAAATATCCGTTTTGCCAGTAGAGTCGAAGCCATTCCTCGGGGTAGCTAACATTGACGACGTTGGTAAACCCGTCGAAACGACCGTTGGCTGTGAGGCGAGCAAGGCCTCCAATCACTCGCGTAAAAGGGAACAAATTTTGAAACTGGAGCAGTGCCTCTTTGATATCAGCGGTAGAGTCCGCTTCAACCGTGTAATGGAGTGCTTCGACAAACGCCGTACATTCAGTTTTTGAAAGGGTTTCAAAAAGTTGGCGGGGGAAGGGGCGCTTGTTTTTTTCAACCGGTGCCACCTGTGCCATAGGGATCCTCCAAATGTATACAGTGCCCAATTGGGGGGACAGTATAGAAAAACGGAACAGGTTGCAATAGGGCCTACCAACTAGGCCCATACGGATCTATACCTATGACAATGAAATAGGGTATTCGTCTAGAAAGGTCGGAGGGAGAAAGGCACAAGTAGCCATCATAACTATGCTTCAGCGTACTCCATCAGGTTGCCTGCCTCATCATAGGGTTGCAGCTGGGGTAATGGTTGTAGTGGTGGTGGTGTTTCTAACTCCTGTACTCGCAATTGCTCAGGCACTGAGGTTTCAACCACAGGGGGCTGTCGCCGCAGCTCAAGGGAATGCATTCGCAGCCCAGGCGGACGATGCCTCAGCTATTCAATATAATCCTGCTGGCCTTACTCAAGTCTCTGGTATCCAGGGAGTATTCGGGATCGCGTTACTTGGTGGTTCCATTAAGGCGAAGAGCATTTCCGGAGTTGATACTCGAGGCGATTTCGGGGGAAGCGTCAGCTTCCCTCCACCCGGGCACACGTACCTCAGCGCCAACCTTGGAGCACTCGGTGCACCTCGTTTTTCTGCTGTGACTATTGGATTGGGGCTGACATCGCCGTTTGGCTTAAGAACTCGCTACCCGATTGACGCCCCATTCAATACTGCGATCACGTCAGCGGAGTTGCCGCTGATCGCTATCAAACCGACGATTGCGTATAAAGTAAGTGATGCGCTCTCCGTCGGTGTGAGCGCTGATATTTATACCTTTGCCAGCTTTTTGGGTGAAGGGCATGTCGAGCAGAAACAGATCAGTGCAGGTGGTCTTGGAATTCCAGCGGGGGCGTCCATCGAACTGAACGGGACAGGGACTGGAGCGGGAGTGACTGCCAGTCTGCTCTATACTCCATTCAGGAACGAAGCTGGTAAACCGGTCGTCTCAATCGGGTTGGTCTATCGCAGTCAAGCGGTGTTGCCGTTAAATGGGTCGTTGTTAGTCAACGGAGCGAAGGTGGCCGACGCCTCCACGGACTTGGTGTTGCCACAAATGGTGATGGGGGCTCTCGCCGTCTGGCCGATTCGATCCCCAGAGCGAGAATGGAAAGTCGAAGTCGATGTCGAGTATGTGGGGTGGAGCTTAAACAGGAATCTCGATGTACGACTGTCCAGTGGAGCCACAATCCCCCAACCGCAACAGTGGAAGAATGTGGCGGTGATTGCACTCGGAACCGAGTATAAGTGGCTGAGTCCAGGCTTGCTACCGCATTGGGAGGTCGCCGCCCGTTCTGGTTATACGTATACGGAAGATCCTGTCCCTGATCGGACCTTTAATCCTGGTATCATTTCATTGCCGGCTCATACCTTATCCTTTGGCGTGGGATTTCTGTGTAAGGGCTCTGGACGTTTTCTAGGCATGATTCCTTGCAGTGGAGGGTCAGCCTTGTGGCCGAAAGGAATCGGTCTCGATCTTGCCTATCAGGAGTGGTTTTACGAATCACGCACGGTGGCCGGTAACCAAAATCCGACAGTGGACGGGACCTACCACGCGTTCGTACATCTGGGGACGTTCAGTTTCCGGTATCTATTTTAGGCGACGAATGGAGGCCGATGACTACTACTGTTCAAGTGCTCGACGGAGATTCAACACGGTTTCCGCATTGAGTCCGGCCTCCTGTAGGGCTTCGTCGCTGGCCGACACCACTTTGTCGAGGCTGCCAAATTTCTCTAGAAGCTGATTGCGCCGAATCTCCCCGATCCCAATGACCTGATCCAGTTTTGAACTGACCAGTGATTTGCCACGCAGCTTCCTGTGGAAGGTAATCGCGAAGCGATGCGCTTCGTCACGAATATGCTGTAACAAATGGGTGGCCGGAGAGGTGGCCCTGAGGACAATCGGGTTTTTCCTTCCCGCTAAGAAGACACGCTCTTCCTTGTCACCGCGGGCCTTGGCCAATCCGAGTATCGGCAAGCTCTGCTGCCCAACCGCTTTGAGCCCCTCCAGCGCGGCAGCCAGTTGGCCTAACCCGCCGTCGATGAGAATCAGATCCGGCTGAGCCAGGCTCTCCTCTCGCCCATAGCGACGCGTCACCACCTCTTTCATACTGGCGAAGTCATTGGCACCTTCGACCGTTTGGATCTTGAACCGTCGATAGTCCGCCTTCTTCATCTGTCCGTCTTCCCACACAACCATTGAGGCGACGGAGTCGTTGCCCATCGTATTCGAGATGTCGAATCCTTCGATTCGACGCGGAGCCTGTTCCAGTCTCAGTAGCCGTTTCAGTTCCTCGCCCGCTTGCCGGTCACGCTCCTCATCGCGCAAATGATTGGCGACAGCCGCAGCCGCATTCTCTTCGGCCAAAAGGACCAACTGATGCTTGGCGCCTCGCTCAGGCGAACGCACATGAACAGATTCCCCTCGCTTGTCGGAGAGCCATTGTTGAATCAGTACGGTGTCTTCGAGATCAGTCGGGACGAGGACTTCTCTGGGCGGCTGCCCATCCTTGTTATAGAACTGTTCGATCGCGGAGCGGACCAGTTCCTCGTCCGGGGCATCAGCCGACTGAGGCCAGAAGAAATCTTTCCGCCCGATCAGCAAGCCGCCGCGCACAAACAGAATTTGCAGGTCTACTGCCGAACCCTGTCTGGCCAAGCCGATTACGTCCTGATCAGTTGCCGAGGTCTGCGTGATCCGCTGCTTTTCTAGCATGCGTTGGATCTTGAAGAGGCGGTCCCGCAGCCGGGCCGCTTCTTCGAATTCCTCGCGCTCGGCCGCTATTCCCATGCGGGTACGGAGATCGTCCAGTAACTCATGATCCCGGCCCTCCAGAAACTGGCGGACCTGTTTGACGATCTGATGGTACTCTTCCTTCGACTGATTGCCAGTACAGGGTGCCATGCACCGCTTGATCTCAAACTCGATGCAGGCACGGTCAGCGGTCCCGTCGATGTCAATCGTGCACGTAGCGAGAGGGAAGACGTGTTTGATGACTTTCAATGTCTCCCGGAGCGCGTTCGCCGGGGTATAGGGGCCATAGTAGAGGGCTCCATCTTTTTGCACGCGGCGCACAATCGAGAGGCGGGGAAAATCATCTTTGATGGGCAGCCGCACATAGGGATACTGCTTGTCGTCCCGCAACACGATGTTGAAGCGGGGTTTGTGGCGTTTGACTAGGTTGCTCTCAAGAATCAGAGCTTCGAGCTCTGATCGGGTCACCATCGTCTCTAGGTCGGTGATGTGGCTGACGAGAAGACTGGTCTTGAGGCTATGGTCAGTCCCTTTCTGGAAATAGGATCGGACGCGATCGGCGAGCACCGCGGCTTTTCCGATGTATATGATTTCTCCTTGCTCGTTCTTGAACAGGTAGACGCCGGGGCTGCCGGGCAGATGGGCAAGTTTGGACTGGAGCACGTCGATCGTCATGCGTTAATCGTCATGTATCATCGTAAGAATACCAGGAGTAGGCCGGACCCTTCCGTCGATTGGCTATATCGATCGATGGTTCGCTATTTCAATCCCCGGATAAACGACGGGCTTACTGTCCCTCGCGCGACTTCGGCCACCGGCCCTTTCATGGTGAGGCTGAAGTCCGGAGCCACATCAATGTTCAGCACTCCCCCTGGCATCTTGACGGTGACGGGGCTCCTCACGAGTCCTAAGCGAACCGCTGCACTGGCCGCCGCACAGGAGGACGAGCCGGAGGCCTGCGTCTCTCCGGCGCCACGTTCCCAAATCAGAATGAAGACTTCGTTACGTCCGGTTGGAACGACGAGCTGCACGTTCGTCCGTTTAGGAAACAGCTTGTGGTGTTCAAGGGCTGGCCCAAACGCCAAGAGTTCGTCCCGTGACCAAGATTCTCCGGCTGGTTTGAAGACGACACAATGGGGATTGCCGACGCTCACGCCGGTAAAAATCAACGAGCGGCCTCCAGCTTCGATCGGCTGCTGAATCAACTCGGGCACGTTCAGTGAACAGGGGAGCGCATCTGGCTTGAACGTGGCGATCCCCATCTCGACCGTCGCAGCGGCAGCATCGCCATGCCGGTCTATCTGCAGGTCAATACTGACCAGCCCGCCCTTTGTCTCGACTGTGAAGCGCTTCTTCTTTGTTTTGCCGGTCGCGTGGAGATAACGCGCGAAGATTCTGAGGCCGTTCCCTGATTTTTCTGCCTCACTGCCGTCCGGGTTGAAAATGCGCAGCCCGAAATCGGCCTTCTTCGACGGAACCAACGACAAAATCCCGTCGCTGCCGAGCCCCCAGTTCCGATCGCAAATCGCTTTGATGGTCTTTGGCGTCAGCTTGAACGTCAGGTCTTTGGGATCCATCACAAGATAATCGTTACCAAGCCCATGTCCTCGGAAAAACCCGTTCTTCATCTCAGCGGTCCTCCTGATTCAGAAAATTCACGCGGTATGTTGATGAGAAGAAGGTACTTCGGAGGGAGTCACATCGTCAATGTGCGTGGAGCGTGAAAGTGAGGAGTTTGTATTTGTTGGAAGCTAGGAGCCTGTCCGAGTAATGCGCGACGTTTGACTGGACAACCAGCACGCGAT
>ERZ1292625.394-Hain-H41-01um-R1-394-length-67283-cov-41_pt1 | contig 67283 bp, 80 predicted proteins | sample MGYA00564400_ERZ1292625 | MGnify/ENA primary metagenome ERZ1292625 (study PRJEB36523, sample SAMEA6512639) | groundwater metagenome | collected 2019-01-08 | study: AquaDiva: Metagenomics assemblies of 32 groundwater samples | reverse complement strand
TCCCTTTAAAGATAAGTAGATAAATTACAGTACCATTATTCAATTAGGTAGGACTAATAATGTATTTATATATCATAATTTGGTACAATAACCACGAGCGGAAAAACTAGATAATATGCCAGAACAAATAAAAGATTATTCAAAAATATGGAGTGAGCTTTCTAGTGAAACTAGAGAAATCTGTCAACTTATTGGTACTGCACCAATTGGTTTGAATAATTTTGAGCTAATCGTTGAAGAGGAAAAATCAAAAGCTGTATTAACCGAATTAAAAGAAAGAGGATTAATTATTGAAAGAACATACAGAGAAGAACTTGAAGAAAAAGCAAAAAAGATTTTAGAGGATCGAAAAAAAGAAATGACTTCTCCAAGTGGACCAATACCATCATTAACTAAAACCGAAAAGGATGCCTTGAATGCTATTGGAAGTTTAAAAGAACAAAGTGAACAGTCGTTAAATTCAATGCGTTTACAGCTTGATCCTGATTTTGGTCAGTTTGTTGAAGGAGTAGATATCGTTGAAGTTAATGAAAATGAAACAGCAGTGATACAACCAGGCGAAACTAAAGTAAGCGTAACTAGACTTGATGGAGAACCCGAAGAAATTGAAAAGGCACTTTCAATGATCGAGCAGGGTAAAAAACTTTAATTAGAATATGAACCAATGGATCAGGTAGATTTGGAAAAAGAATATCAAAGAATTTATTCTGATTTCGATTTAGCTATGAGACATGACGACAAACTTCGAGCAATCATGTGTGTGCTTGTTGAAAAATACCACATTGACGAAAAAGATATTGCTAGATTGAGAAAATGACAGAACCGAAAGCTCCAACTCAAGAAGTATACGCAAGAGAGGCTTTGTATATGGAATCGTTAGCAAGACATTCCGAAGATTTTGATAAACTACTTGCTTCAGTTCCTGACGACAGACCTGATTTAAAGGAAACTTTTCAAACTGTATACAACGTTGAACCTGATAGACTTTTGAGTAGAGAAAAATTAGCAAGATTAAAAGAAGATAATAAACCACTTTTTGTAGAAGTGTCTACAATCTATAAAAGTTTTTTGGAGAATCAACTAGGCTTCAAGTAAATTATATTTTAGTTAAATATTTATCACTATAAATTAAAACATTTTGACCTTTGAAATTTAGACTATCTTTTTTAATTTCAAAGCCTTGACTTTCAGCATATTCGACTAACGATTTCATCCAATCGACATTCGGCCTTTTAACTAAAGGCTCATCAATTGTTAGAGGTCTTGATTATTATACAAAGACAGTTGTTGAAGGTTGGGTTACCCCTCCCTTGTTGCTTCGCAAAACAAATTAAAAATGTGTGATAAATTAGGTTCTAACGATTGTGTGCCAAGTCTAGGATTCGAACCTAGGAAGCCTTACGGCAACTGCTCTACAGGCAGTCGTATTTGTCCACTTTACTAACTTGGCATTTAATTATTCTCGTAGTATTTTACAAATTCCGCAAATCTTTGTCTATGTTTTAAATTTGCAGGATTTATTCTTTTAATAAATCCTAATACATACTTTTTCTTTGTTAAATAAACTCTAAATTTAGAAACTTTAGATGGAAAATATCCTAATTTATCTAATGCACATTTGATTCCATCTAACAAAGGCAAGGATCTGTTTGTGAAGGCCAATTGTACACCAAAACGTAATTTATATACAGATCCATCTGTATCAAAGAAACTTTTAAGAAAACCTTCCATTAGAAATTTTTTCTTAAAGATCCAGTCGGGAGGCGCAACTTGATTTTTAACCTTGTTAAAAGTTAGATTGTTGGAAAGTAGCCACTTAACAACTTTTGTCGAACCAAAGTAAACAACATAATAACCTTTTGGACGTCTGTATATTTTTGGAACAATACTAAAAAGTTTTGTAATTAAATTTGAAACATAATTGATGTAACTTAATTCTTTGTTTCCTAATGTGACTGTAATTTGTGTTGGAGTAATGCAACCATCTCCTAGCATAATTCCAAAAAACTCAGCAAGACTTCTTGTATGTATATATGGAATTGTTGCAGGGCTTGTGCAATTAGCTTTTTTAGAACGATCTGGTTTTATATCAAGGCGTAATAGGCGATCGTAAACTGTAGCTTCAGCTAAATTTAAAATCTTTCCTATTTCGCCAATTGTTTTATTTTGAATTACATACAGATCATTCAATTCGTTAAATTTAATTAATTCAATTTCTTTTGACCATCTTGCAGGCATATATTTAAATATAGAACGAAGTATAACCGAAGTCAACACCAAATTAGGCCGTATTTTCGAGGAGCCTGAGGCGAGGATCGGACTCGCGACCTGACGATTACAAATCGTCTGCTCTACCAGCTGAGCTACCCAGGCTTATGGAGATATTATATCAAAAAATGGCCCTATCTGAAAAGAGCCTTAGTGAATTTCCTGAAATTACTTCCAGGTGGGTGAATTGTCTAGGATCATAACAACCCTAAAACTTTATTCTCCCTATTCAACGATTTAGTCAGGAAAATCATGACTAAAAACCCTTGTATCAAATAGGACCATACATATTATACCAAGTCAGGTCAATGGATGAGAAGACTTAAAATAAAATTTGAAACAGGAATTACTATTTGAGAAACAATTGAAGAACTACCAAACAATGGAAAAATCATCAGTAAAAGTAAGATTGTTCCATATCTATGCAAAAACAAATCAAATCTAGCGGCTTCTTGGTTGGGTAAAATACCTGCCAATATCTTACCTCCATCCAGAGGATGTATTGGAATAAGATTAAATACAGCAAGCATAACATTGACTCTTATAAGAGCATAGAAAAAGATATTTAATAATGAAGGAAGTTTTATAAACCCAACAATAATTGCTAAAATTATTGCTAAAATTATATTAACTGCAGGTCCTGCAAGTGAAATTATGGCAGAATCACGCCTTGGATATTTAAGATTATATGGATCAAACTGAACAGGCTTGGCCCAACCCAATATTGGTGCACCAACTAATGCCAAAAGTAATGGAATAAGCACAGTTCCGTATAAATCAATACTAGCAAGAGGATTAAGTGTAATTCTACCCATCAACCTTGCGGTAGGGTCGCCAAGTTTATCTGCCATCCATGCATGGGCAGCTTCGTGAATTGTTATTACGACGATGAAAGCTAAAATCCAAATTATTATCATTGTGAATAATATTATTTACTAGTATAATGCATCATTAACCTTATGTCATTTGTCTGCGAAAATTGCTCAAAGAAAACCATGTTTGGATCAAGCCAAAGTCATGGACGTGGTATTGCTGGAAAAAGGTGGAAGAAAAGAGCACAAGAAACAAAAAGAACTTTTGCCCCAAATATTCAGAAATGGCATGGAAAGAAATTGTGTACTTCTTGTATCAAAAAATTAAAGACTATTTAATTCATAAATCTACATTGTAGGCTCTCTTAAATATTTTCCAAGGCGTTGGCTTTTTGCCTTCAAGTTGAACAACAATAGGTTCATTTTTAAATTCTAATATTTTTAATCTCTTGCCATTTAATAAAGTCCAAATGCCTGGCCATGGCATGTATGCTCTATGTTTTCTCTCTATAATTATTGGATCATCTTTTGCAAGGTCAACGAATCCATCTTGTTTAGTAATCATCTTAGTATAAGTTGCTTTAGTATTGTCTTGTGGCTTTAATTTAATTTTACCCTTAGTATAATTAGGAATTAGGTTAATTAGAACTTCAACGGAACGATTGAAGAGTCGTCCCCGTAGTGTTTCATTTGTATCAGTTTCTAAAACATCTTCTTTAAACTGAGTTAGAATTGGCCCAGAATCCATTTTTTCATTCATTTTAAAAATAGATACTCCAGTTGGATTAACTCCAGCAATTAATGTAGCAGGAACTGGCGAACTTCCACGAAATTCAGGTAATAAAGATGGATGAATATTTAATATTCCATATTTAAACAAGTTTAGTATTTCTTTAGGAATAATAGCTCCGTATGAAGCACAGATCCCCATATCTGCCTCTGGTAAATCTACATAATCAAAGTTTCTTGGAATGTGCTTTTTGAAGGCCCAAGTATCAACTGCAGAATATGTCAATATTTTATCTCTACCGACAGGTTTGGGAGATTGAGTAACAACAGCTACAATTTCATGATATTTATGTAATCTATCCAAAATTGGAATTACATAATCAGGTGTACCGAAGAAAATCAGTCGCATATAATGCTCCAATTTCTAATTGCACTAATTAAACTAATTGTTCTAATAAATGACATAATTATTTAACTTTTTTATAAATTGTATTGAAAATTAAGTGTAGTTCTTTTGCTTCTTGCCATAAATTTCTAATAATTTCAATTAATTCTGGATTTGTTTTAACAAACATTCTTAAGAAATGTTTGGATTCACGAGCTTCTTTTTTACAAATGCCTATTTTGTGTTTAAAATCTTTACCACTTTCCGCATCATCTGCTTCGCAATAATTTGCACCAACACTTGTTGAAGCCTTAACTAGCTGGGTTATTAATGGTCTAGTAATCTCATTTTTTGGAATTTTTAAACAAAATTCAATAACTGATTCACCAAATTTAGCAGTTCTTTCTTCAAGATCAAATTTTTTGTTTTCCATTGTTTTGTTTAGGTTAATTAGAAATTAGAATAATTAGATTAATTCTATATCTCCACCTCCTCCCACTCATCTTTTTCATCAAGTTTATAAAGTTTCTTTTTTTGTTCTAATAATCTATCTATAAATAAAAATCCATTTAGATGATCAATTTCGTGCAATATTATTTGGGCATCAAAATCTTTAAATTCTTCTATTATTTCTTTTCCATTTTCATCTAAATATTTTATTTTTATTAAACCCTCTCTTTTTAATGGACCATAGTAATGGGGAAGTGAAAGACAACCCTCCAAAATCTCCGATTTTGTAGATCTTTGATCTTTGATCTTAGATCTTGAATCTTTTGCCTCAATTATTTCTGGATTAATTACAATACGCTTAAAATTTTTGAAGTTCACAGCAAACACCCTTAAATTTTTTCCAATTTGTGGTGCGGCTAGACCAACACCTTCAGGATCTTTTTGAACAGATAAAGTATCTTTTAAATCTTGAATTAATCTTATGATTTTACGATCTATTGACTTAATTGGTTTACTAACACGTCTTAATATTGGATCACCAGACTGAATTATTTTTTGTACCATATAGTCAATTATATCATCATTGAGGCTACATTAATTCTTCTAGATTTTTTTGGGTTAGTTCATCATTTGGATCGATATTTTTTAAGATATATTTAAATTCTTTTTTTGCCTCTTCAATTTTATTTAAAGATTTATATATCATCCCCAGTGCATATCTTCCTTCTTTATAATTTGGTTTTAATTCAATTGTTTTTTGTAAATTAGCGACTGCCTCATTATTCTTTGCAATTTTTAATTGTAATATTGCCTGTTGATAATAAAGTTTTGGGTCATTAGGGGACAACTTAATGCCATCTTTAATAACATTTTCGGCAAGTTTTAAATTATTAGGATCTGTGTCTGCATTTTTAACTAAATTATTAATTAGCATTTTTCTAACATTTTGATTATAGGGGGTTAATTTTAGTGCTTTATTTGCAGTTTCAACTTTAGTATCTGCTAAAGCCAATTCATACAAATATATAGATTCATTTGCTGAAGTTAGCAATGCTTTATTTATTTCTATTATTGCTTCCTCAGGTTTATTTGACCTGTTTAAGTTTCTAGCAATATTGTAATTGATATCTGCTTTCCAATAATTGTATGTAGTATGTAGTATGTAGTATGTAGTAAGCAAAACTCCAAGAATTGCAAGTTTTTCAAATGTTTTTAATCTCGTTTTATTTAAATGAATTTTGTAATCACTATTACTTACTAATGCAATTGCTGGTAATAAAAAGAAAAGAAGTGAAACTGGAACAATTGAAAAACCAAAGAAGTTTGTAACAAGAATTGCTATATAACCAGAAAGCAATCCAATTTCTAATTGACCTAATTTACCTAATTGACCTAAATAATTTTTGAAATTAGTGCACTTAGAATAATTAGTAATTTGCAAAAATGAAAAAATAATTATAGATATATATGACAAGAAACCAAGTAAACCGACATTAGCCAAGATATTAAGAAACTCATTATGTGCCTTGTTGTATATAAAATCCCATTCTGAAGTTAAGTTATGTCCTACTGGTTTAAACATTGGATACGAAAAGGCAAAAGTTTCAGGACCAGTTCCTAAAATTGGATAATGTCTAAATACCTCTAATGCTCCAAGCCAAACGAATTTACGGATAGTACTGCTTTCTGTCCCGCCGGATTCAAGAGCAGGGCCCTCAGAAGTAGCGGTTGGCGACTGGTGATTAGTGAATGGTGAACTAAAAGCAAAAAATAAAATAATAGAACTTAAAAATAAAATCAAAAATTCTTTTATAAACTTAAATCTACTTTGCCAAAAAACAAATCCCCAAAAAATAATTGCTTCAATTCCAAAGGCTAATAATCCTGATCGAGACTTTGTAAATAATAAGGTTACAAAAAACAAAATTGACAATAAATAATACTTGTATGACTTTCTCCAAGTAAATGGTATTAGTGCAACTAGTAAAGCGGCGAGCCAGTTGGGCTGGCCTAATGTACTAAAAACTCTTGTTTGAACATCTTGTACCCAGCATGATTCACGCCAGCCAAAATTCATCATCCCACAAGTTGCAAAGAAACCGAAATGCTCTAAAACTGCTAATAACGATGCTATTGCAGTAGATGACAGTACATAGTACAAAGTACTTAGTGATTGCTTTTTGTCGAGGTTACTGACAAAAGCCCAGTAAAGAAATACATAGCAGACTTGAGTTATTAGTCCGCCGTTAAATCTGGAATAATAGCCAAGCCACGAAGTTCTAGGGTCTATTGAAAATAAAGTACTGATCAAATAAATGGATAAATAGATGACTAAGGGAACATCTAATTTAGTGGGACGAAATATAAATTTTCTTTGTTTGATTGACTCAATAAGCCATCCTGATACAATCAAACTTGTAAAAAGATAAAGAACTATAACTTTATTGAATTCAAAGAGTTCTGATGTGGTTTTGAAAAAGGTAAGTGGTAAGATTAAAAATAATATGTTAAAAAGTACTGGAATCATGATGATATTTAAAAGTATAGCAAATCCGGTTAATTTAATCCTTGGTTTTTTTTCGACTGATCTAGGGATTGATCTTGGAACTTCAAATACACTTGTTTACATAAAAGGCAAAGGCGTTGCAATTAGAGAACCCTCTGCTGTTGCTAGAAATAAAAAAACAAAAGAGATATTGGCAATTGGTGCTCCAGCTAAAAAAATGATTGGAAGAGCTCCTTCTACAATTGAAGTAATAAGACCACTTAGAGATGGAGTTATTGCTGATTTTGATGCAGCTTCTTCAATATTAACTCACTATATTAAAAAAGTTCATGAAACTGGTGGAAATATGCCACGTATTCCAAGACCACATGTAATTGTCGGTATTCCATCAGGTGTTACTGAAGTTGAAAGAAGAGCTGTGGCTGATGCCGCGTTAGACGCGGGTGCAAGAAGAGTAGATTTAATTGAAGAACCAATGGCTGCCGCGATCGGAGCCGGGCTCGATGTTTCCCATCCTGAGGGTAACTTTATAGTAGATATTGGTGGGGGAACTTCAGAAATTGCTGTAATTTCATTGGGTGGAATTGTAATAGGTAGGTCATTGCGTATTGCTGGGGATGAAATGGATGAAGCCATAATAAATTATGTAAAATTAAAATATTCACTTCTTCTGGGTCAATCATCAGCAGAAGCTGTAAAAATTGCTATTGGATCAGCAGTAAATTACGACAAACCAAAAAGTTTTGTAATTCGTGGAAGAGATCTTGAAAATGGACTTCCTAGGTCTATTAAATTAACTGATGGAGAAATAAGAGAGGCTTTAGGACCAATAATACATGAAATTATTACAGGTATTTCTGATACTTTAGAAGAAACTCCACCAGAACTTGTCTCAGATATTATGAAAAAAGGAATTTATTTAGCAGGTGGTGGTGCAATGATACATGGAATAGAAAAAGCAGTGGCAGATGCTACTAAAATGCCAGTTTATATTGCTGAAGATCCATTAACTTGTGTAGTTAGAGGTTGTGGAAAATTACTTGACGATTTATCACTTTTAAACAAAATCAGAATTACAAAAGGGATGTTGTAATATATAGTTATGCAGACGTTGGCAACATTTAATAGACAGCAATCATGGTTTTCGTGGTTTTTAAGAGGAGTTTTATTATTTGGTTTTTTGGTTTTGATAGCAAGGCTTATAGATCTTCAATTGATCAAAGGAGAATATTACAGAAAATTATCGGAAGGAAATAGGATAGAAAGAATAAAGATTAAAGCAGAACGAGGAAAAATTTTAGCTCGTGGTGGTGAAGTTTTGAATGGGGTTAATTTTTCTCATCTAGTTGGTTATTTAGCTGAGACCAACGCCGAGGAGGTCGGCAAAATTAATCCAAAATGTATCGAAAAAGGTGTTTATAAACTAGGGCAAATTGTAGGTCGTGGAGGACTTTCTGAATATTATAATTGTTATTTGACAGGTGTTGACGGGGAAGAATTAATAGAAGTTGATAGTCAGGGAAGAAACCTAAGAAGTTTAGGCATAAAATATCCAATTTCGGGTAGTGACCTTAGAACAAATATTGATTTTAATTTACAAAATACTATTGCAACAGAGATGGCTGGGAAAAGTGGATCAGTTATTGCAACAGACAAAAATGGTGGAGTATTAGCTCTTTTTTCATCACCATCTTTTGATCCAGATAATATCCCCAAAAGTTTGAATGATCCAGAACTTCCACTTTTTAACAGGAGTATCGGTGGTTTGTATCATCCAGGATCAATATTTAAACCATTAATCGCTATTGCAGCTTTAGAAGAGGGGAAAATAGATAAAAATTATAGATACATAGATACTGGGGTTGTAACCGTTAAATCGATGTATGGTAATTTTTCATATACAAATTGGTATTTTACCCAATATGGTGGAAAAGAAGGAGAAATTGATTTAACAAAAGCAATAGCGCGTTCGACAGACACTTTTTTCTACAAGATTGGAGAGGCTGTGGGCATTGACAAACTTGTTGATTGGATGAAAAATTTTGGCTTAACTAAATTAACAGATATTGATATTCCTGGAGAAATTATTTCTCTTATTCCATCTCCCGATTGGAAAGAAAAAACAAAAAAAGAGAAATGGTTTTTAGGTAATACATATCATTTTTCAATAGGGCAAGGAGATCTTGCCCTAACCCCTATTGGAATTCATAGAGCAAACCTTGTTATTGCAAATAGTGGTAAATTTTGTGATCTTAAAATTGTGGGTGAAACAAATTGTCAAAAAACAAAAATAAAGATGGAAAATATTAATTTAGTAAAAGAAGGGATGAAAAAAGTATGCCTGCCTGCGCAGGCAGGTCAGACGGGTGGAACAGGATTTACTTTTTTTGACTTTAGTGAGAAACATAATGGTATTGAAATAGGCTGTAAGACAGGAACCGCAGAAACAAATGAAGATAATAAAACTCATGCATGGTTTACTGCTTTTGCACCGATTGAAAATCCAGAAATTGCACTAACTGTAATGATTGAAAAATCTGGAGAAGGTTCAAAAATAGCAGGGCCAATTGCAAGAAATATTTTTAATTATTATTTTGAAGGAAACAAAAATGAATGACCTTTTTATTTTAGGAGAGCTAAAAGATATTGATAAAAGAGCTGTTGCTGTTGTTGGGTCAAGGGAAATGTCTGAAAGGGGTAAAAAATTAACGGAAGAATTTGTAAAAGTACTAGTTGAAAACAACATAACAATTGTTTCAGGTCTTGCTAGGGGAATAGATACAATAGCTCATCAAACCACACTTAAATATCACGGCCGCACAATTGCAGTTTTAGGATCTGGAATTGACATTATATATCCAGCTGAAAATAAAAAGTTAGCAGAAGAAATATCAAAAAATGGGGCTTTAGTTTCAGGTTTTCCAAATGGAACAAAACCGATAGGAGCTAACTTTCTTGCTAGAAATCAGTTAATAGTTAAATTATCTCTTGCAGTTTTGGTGGTTGAAGGAAAGAGGAGGTCTGGTACAATTTCCACCGCAAATCATGCGGCAAATGAAGGAAAAGATGTTTATGCTATACCGGGTAGCGAGGCTACTGATTATTTAATAGAAAATGGAGCGAGTATTGCTAATTCACCACAAGATATATTAGAGTATTTAAACGTTAGATGAAATTAATTATTGTTGAGTCACCGACAAAAGCTAAGACGCTTTCTAAATTTTTAGGAAGTGGTTATGATGTGGATTCAACAAAAGGTCACATTAAAGATTTACCTAAAAGTAAATTAAGTATAGATATAGAAAATAATTTTATGCCAGATTATTTACTACTTGAAAAGAAAAAAGATGTAATTAGTAAATTACAAAAAAAGGCTAAAAATGCTAATGAAATTTATATTGCAACAGATCCTGATAGAGAAGGAGAAGCCATAGCAAAGCATGTCGAAGACATCTTTGCAAATTTAAAATTTAAAATTAAAAATTTAAAATTGAAGAGAGCTACATTTCACGAAATAACTAAACAAGCTGTGGAGCATGCATTAAACAATCCAACTGTTATAAATAGAAACCTCGTGGATGCACAAATTGCAAGAAGAGTACTTGATAGGCTTGTGGGCTATAAATTATCACCTCTTCTTTGGAAAAAAGTAAGAAGGGGACTTTCTGCAGGACGTGTTCAGTCTGTTGCAGTTCGATTGATTGTTGAGAAAGAAAATGAAATTAAAGCATTTAAATCTGAAGAATATTGGGAAATATACGCTACAGTTAAGAATGAAGAATTAAAAAATAATAATTCATTCACAATACAACTAATCAAACAAATAGTTAAGACAAAAGAGCAAGCTGACAAAATTTTAGAAGAACTCCAGAAAGCCAAATATCAGGTTTCAGATGTTAAAAAAAGAGTAGTTAGAAAAAATCCATACCCGCCATTTACTACTTCTACAATGACTCAGACAGCTGCCAGAATATTTGGATGGAGTGCAAAAAAAACTATGTCAGCTGCACAAAAGTTATATGAAGAAGGTTTGATTACATATCATCGTACGGACTCTCTAAATTTATCTGTTGACGCAGTGAAAATCGCGAGGACTTTTATAGAAAAAGAATTTGGAAAAGATTATTTACCAGGAAAACCAATTTCTTACAAAACAAAAAGTAAGTCGGCTCAAGAAGCACACGAAGCAATACGTGTAACGGATGTGAATCGTAAATCATCATTTGTAAACGGTGAATATGGGGAAGAAAAGCTATATGATTTAATTAGAAGAAGATTTTTAGCTTGTCAAATGGCTCAAGCTGCATATTCTGAAACTACAATTGATGTTTCAGCCATCCTACATCCTACATCCTACATCCTGCGCGCCAGCGGTCAGGTTATGAAATTTGATGGCTGGAGAAAATTATTTAATGTAGATAAAGAAGTAATAATTTTACCTGAAGTGATTAAGGGTGAAAATTTAGAAAAGATCGAGATTTGGGCAGATCAAAAGTTTACCTTAGCCCCAGCAAGATATAATGAAGCATCTCTAATTAAAACTTTAGAAAAATTGGGGATTGGTAGGCCTTCAACATATGCACCAATCATTTCAACAATACAATTAAGAAGTTATGTAGAAAAAAAAGAAAAAAACTTTTTTCCAACCTCGATTGGTTTTGCAGTAACTGAGTTTTTAGTAAAGAATTTTCCAGATGAACTTGAATATAGTTTTACCGCAGAAATGGAAGAAGATTTAGATAGAATTGCACTTGGAAAAATAAAATGGCAAGAAGAAATGAAAAAATTCTGGATACCATTTTCAAAAAAATTAGATAATGTCGAAAAAACTTCAGAACGTGTAAAAATTGAAACTGAAAAATTGGGCAAAAAATGCCCGGATTGCTCTGCCGGAGAACTAGTAGTTAGAGTTGGAAGATTCGGAAAATTTATAAGTTGTTCTACTTTTCCTGAATGTAAATATACAGAAAAATATTTAGAAAAAACTGGATTTAAATGTCCAGAATGTCAGATCGGAGAATTAATTGTAAAAAGATCAAAAAAGGGCAAAAAGTTTTTTGGTTGTAGTAACTATCCTAATTGTAAACATGCTACTTGGAAGTTGCCAAAGAAAGAATGAGTAGTGTATAATCGCAAATTATGTCAGCTGATACAGTAATTTGTGCAATCGATCCAACAAAAGAATGTGACTGTGCTTCAAAACCTTTTGCCATAGATATGTATAAACATGTTATAGAAGCGCTTCAGGAAAAATATGAAATGAGTGAAGCAGATGCAATCGCAGAATACAAAAAGGGTGATAAATATACACGTGCGTTAGCTGTACCAGATGAAGTTACAAAGAATTGTAAATTTTCACCGATGACAAAGATTTTAATCGAAAAAGAATAAGCAAAGCTTGTTTTTAACAATAACTATTTTGTATTTAAAAATTCATTATGAGTAGTTGACTTCAAAGTATTTACTTGTTAAATTGACTCCAAGATGTCGGTATTTTCAAAAAATAAAAATTTCAAAGATTTTGATGAGTATCAAAAGTTTTGTAAAAAGACTGCAGTTTATCCAAAAATTGGTAAAAGTTTTGTATATCCGCTAATTGGTTTGCAGGGTGAGGTGGGCGAGGTTTCAGAAAAAATAAAAAAACTTTTTCGTGACGATGGTGGAAAATTAACTAATGAAAAAAGACTGGAAATAGGAAAGGAATTGGGAGATGTTTTGTGGTATGTTGCCCAACTTTCAACAGAACTTAATTTAAAATTTTCTGACGTAGTTTCTATGAATATTGAAAAATTATCTTCAAGAAAAGAAAGAAATGCTCTTCATGGCAGTGGGGATAATAGGTAAATCTATTGACATTTCGTGATAACAAGTAAAATTAAATATAATTTTCCTCTTGAAGTTTGGAATGAGTTAGTATAATTTACAATTGATGAAAGGAAAATTTATAGTTATAGAAGGGCTAGATGGTAGTGGTGCTACTTCTCAAATTAATTTATTGGTTGATTACTTAAATAGTAAAAAAATAAAAACTTTTTATACAAAAGAACCGACAGACAATATTATAGGCGGACTTATTCGAGGTGTTCTTACAGGAGTCTATCATCTACCAGATGAATCGTTGCAGCTTTTGTTTTCTGCAGATAGGGGACATCACATCCAAAGAGTTATAAAACCTATTTTACAAAAAGGACAAAATGTAGTTTGCGATCGATATATTTGGAGTACTATTGCATTTGGATCTACCACTTTAGACAAAAAATGGCTATTAGGTCTGCAAAGATACTTTTTGTTACCAGATCTGACGATAATTTTAAAGATAAAACCAGAAGAATCTCTTAAACGAATAAAAGATAACAGATTTGGCTTTGAGCTTTTTGAAGAAGTAAAGAAACTTAAAAAAGTGTGGACAACATATGAGTGGCTTTCGATGAAATATCCTAAGACAATAAAAGTTGTCAATGGTGAGGGTACCAAAAAAGAAATTTCAGAAAGAATTATAAATGAAGTAAATAAATTCTTTAAAAAATCAATTTGAGTTATAATACCAATATGAACAAAATTGTAGAGTGTGTGCCGAATTTTAGTGAGGGGAAAAATTTAAAAATTATAAATGCAATTTTTAATGCTTCCAAAATCAAAAATGTAAAATCCTTTGAACTTGAATACAATAAAGATCACAACAGATGTTTATTCACTATTGTAGGTTCTCCTGAAGACGTTTTAAATTCAGTTTTTGAAAGCATAAAGATTGCTACAAAACTTATTGATATGAATAAACATAAAGGGGAACACCCAAGAATTGGAGCAACTGACGTTGTTCCATTTGTTCCAGTTTCTGCTGTGACCATGGAAGAATGTGTTGCCCTTTCAAATAAGCTTGCTCAAAAAGTAGCAGAGGAATTAAAAATCCCTGTATTTATGTATGAAGCTTCAGCAAAAAGAAAAGAAAATAAAAATTTAGCAGATATTAGAAGGGGTGAATATCAAGGATTAAAAATAAAAATGAATAAGCCTGATTATGGCCCAGATAAAATTCACCCTACAGCAGGCGCTGTAGTAATAGGAGCTAGAAAATATTTAGTTGCATATAATGTAAATTTAGATACAAAGGATATTAATATTGCAAAAAATATTGCTAAAACCATTCGCGAAAAAGATGGTGGGCTAAAAGCTGTTAAGGCATTAGGTTTTGAAGTTGATGGGTTTGCACAAGTCTCTATGAATTTGGTTGATTTCGAGAAGACAAACTTCGATGCCGCGTTTAACGCGGTGAAATTAGTGGCAGATAAACTTGGAGTTAAGATTAAAAATTCAGAAATATATGGTATGATTCCTCTTGAAAGCCTTGTTAAGGCTATTAAATCTACTTTTAAGGCGGACGCCTTTAAAAGTGGCCAAGTTTTAGAAAAGAAATTATACGAATGAGTATTAACTCACAAACATTAGAAAAATTTCAAAAGGATCTATCTAGCAAAAATCCAACTCCTGGAGGTGGAGTAATTGCTGCTTTGTCTGGTTCATTTGCAGCAAGTCTTATTGAAATGGTTTGTAATTTAACAATTGATAAAAAGGGTTATGAAAAAGTGCAAAAAGATATTATTAAGATTCATAAAGATGCAGTTGATCTAAAAAAGAAGCTAACTAAATTAGTTGAAGACGACAAAAAAGCATTTGATAAGGTAATGGTGGCTTATAAATCTGCAAAGAACCTGCCTGCGCAGGCAGGCAAAACTGCAATTAGAAAGTCATTAAAATATGCAATTGCTGTTCCAATGGAAGTGAGAAAATTGTCACAAATTCTAGAAAAACTTGCCTATCACGTCTCGAAAATTGGTAACAAAAATACACTAAGTGATGCCAAAACCGCAATTCATTTAGCCAGAGCTGCAAGTAAATCAGCTTTAGAAAATATAAAAATAAACAAACAAGCTCTTGTTAAACTTCAATCTTTAAATTAAAATACCTTACTATGGCAGTTAAGATATCACTTACAGACTTACTAGAATCAGGTGCTCACTTTGGGCACCAAGTTAAACGTTGGAATCCAAAAGTTAAAGATTTTGTATATGGTGAACAAGATGGCGTCCATATTTTTGATCTTGTAAAAACTAAAGAAGCACTTGAAATTGCTCTTTTTGAAATTACAAAAACTATTAAAGAAAATAAAACAATTCTTCTTCTTGCTACTAAAAAGCAAGCAAAAGATAAAGCCTTAGAAATTGCTCAAGATACGAACATATCAGTTGTAACTGATAGATGGCTAGGTGGAACTATTACTAATTTTGCCCAAATCAAAAAATCAATAGATTTACTAGCTGATATGAAAGCTAAATTTGAGTCAGGATATTATGCAAAATATACAAAGAAAGAAAGACTTCTTTTGGAAAGAGAAAAAGATAGATTAGAAAGGTTTTTTGGAGGTATTACAAATCTTAAAAAAATGCCTGATCTTTTAATAGTAGTTGATATTAGAAAAGAGGCTACTGCTATAAGAGAGGCAAATAGAAAAAATATACCAATAGTTGGTATTGTTGATACTAACTCGGATCCAAATATGGTGGATTTCCCAATTCCAATGAATGACGATGCTACAAAAGCATTAGAATTAGTTTTAGAATATATAAAGGGAGCAATTCTTGAAGGATCCGCCTCTGTCAAAAAGACTCCGGCGAGACAAGCAAAATCAAAATCATGAAGATAACTGCTGATTTAATCAAAAAAGTTAGAGAAGAAACGGGAGCTGGGGTTATGCGAGTGAAGCAAATTTTAGAACAGTTTGGAGACCTGCCTGCGCAGATAAGCGAAAAAAAAGCAGTTCAAATTCTTAAAAAAGAAGGATTAGAAAAAGTTGCAAAAAGAGAATCTCGTCAAACAGGACAAGGAAAGGTTTTTTCATATTCGCACCATAATAATAAAATAGTTTCAGTTGTTGAACTTTTTAGTGAAACTGATTTTGTTTCCCGAAATGAATTATTTGAACAATTAGGAAAAGATATTGCATTACAAGTTGCTTCAATGGGTGAAGAAAATATAGAAAATCAAGATTTTATTAAAGACCCAAACAAAAAAATTACAGATTTAATTAAAGAAGTTATTGCAAAAACTGGTGAAAATATTAAACTGGGTAGAGTAGTTCGTGTTGAACTAGGTATGTGATGGATACAAATTTAATTTCTTCAAAAATGCAAAAAGTGGTGGATTCTGTTGTTTCTGATATTTCAGCTATTAGAAGTGGTCGAGCAACTCCAAGTTTGATTGAAAATGTTATATGTCCTGCTTATGGTGGAACACAGCCGCTTCGCGTCTTGGAACTTGCAAGTATTACAGCTCCTGATACTCAAACACTTGTTATTTCTCCTTGGGATAAATCAATAATTGGAGATATTAGAAAAGGAATACTGGAAGCAAATATCGGTATGAATCCATCAATCGATGGAGAAGTAATTAGAATTGTATTTCCCCAACTTACTACAGAAGATAGGGAAAAATATGTAAAATTATTATCCCAAAAACTTGAAAATGGAAAAGTAATGATAAGACAAATTAGGGCTGATGAAATGCATGATATTAAAAAAGGCTTTGAGGCAAAGGAAATTACAGAAGATGAAAAAAAAGATACAGAGAAAAAACTTCAAGAATTAACAGATCTTTATATTGGGAAAATAGAAACACTTGGAGAAAATAAAAAGAAAGAGCTTCTAACAATATGATTTGGTCAATTTTAATTTTTTTCGCAGTTCTTTCTCTTTTGGTTATAGTTCATGAATTGGGTCATTTTGTTGTTGCAAAGAAAAATGGCATTTGGGTTGAAGAATTTGGTTTTGGTTTGCCACCTCGGATTTTTGGAAAGAAAGTAGGAGGCACAATTTATTCAATTAATGCACTTCCATTTGGAGGTTTTGTTAGGCTTCATGGTGAAATGAACGAGGAGGGAGTGACTAAACCTAAACTAGCATTCTTGGGTAAATCACTTTGGGTAAAAACAGCGGTAATAATTGCGGGGGTAGTTATGAATTTCTTACTCGCCATTGTTTTGTTTGGAATTGTGTATTCATTTACTGGAATTCCAAGAGAGTTAAAAGAAGTAAAAGTTTTAAATGTTGCTACTAATTCACCAGCTCAGATTGCTCAGATTATTGTTGGAGATAAAATTATTTCTGTTGATGGAGTTAGTGTTTCAAATGTGTCTGAGTTTATAGCTCAAATTGATACTAAAAAAGGTAAAAAAACTGTACTTGATCTTCAAAACAGAAAAGTAACAATCATTCCTCGTACAAGTCCACCTGCAGGTGAAGGTCCATTAGGTGTTGCAATAACTGATATAGAAACTTATTTTCCTCCTGTTTGGCAAAGACCATTTTATGGAGCGTATTATGGAACCAAAGAAGCATTATATTGGGGTAAGACAGTTATTTATGGTTTTGTTAATATCTTTACAGAATTATTTCAAGGTAGAAGTCCAAAAGATGTATCAGGTCCAGTTGGAGTTTTTGCAATTACAACAGAGGTAGCTAAAACTGGAATTCTTTCACTTTTAAATCTTGTTGGAATTATTTCTGTTAATCTTGCTATTTTAAATATTATTCCATTTCCAGCTCTTGATGGGGGAAGACTTTTGTTTATTGTAATAGAAGCTATATTTGGTAAAAAGATAGCTCCTAAATTTGAGGCGATTGTCCATACTGTAGGAATGGCAATATTATTACTTGTTATTTTAGCAATTACAATTAAAGATATTAGAGGTTTGATTTCAGCAGGTTCAATTTCAGGCTTCCTTGATAATATGATCAAGTGATACAATAAGTTCATATGTTGCAAAGTCAATTATTTCCGAAAACGAAAAAAGAAGCTCCAAAGGATGCTGAAAGTGTAAACCACAAGCTTCTTGTTAGAGCAGGTTTTATTGATCAACTTATGGCTGGAAGTTGGACACTACTTCCTATGGGCTGGAAAGTTGTAACTAAAATTAATCAAATAATTAGAGAGGAAATGAATGCAATTGGTGGGCAAGAGATGCTAATGCCACTTCTTCACCCAAAGGCAATATGGGGAGAAACAGGAAGGTGGGATAAAGCAAATGAAATTATGTATAAACTTAAAGATATTCATGATAAAGAGTTTGTTTTATCTTTTACTCATGAGGAAATTGTCATGGATCTACTTCGTAAAACAATTAATAGTTATAAAGATTTACCCGTTTCTGTCTATCATTTTTCAACCAAATTTAGAAATGAACTTAGAGCTAAAAATGGAATACTAAGAGGTCGCGAGTTTATGATGAAGGATTTATATTCAGCACATACTTCAGAAAAAGATTTAATGGAATATTACGAGTGCGTCAAACGCGCCTACGAAAAAATCTTTACGAGGCTTGGGTTTAATTTTAAAATTGCAAAGGCTTCAGGCGGTGTATTTACAGATAAATTTACGCATGAATTCCAAGTATTAAGCGAAGCAGGGGAAGATACAATTTATTGGAAAGAAGGAGATAAAGAAGCAATAAACGAAGAAGTATTAAAAGGAGGTAAAAAAGATTACAAATTAGCAAAAGCAATTGAGGTTGGTAATATTTTTCCATTAGGAACTTGGTATGCAGAAAAAATGGGAATGACCTTTACTGATGCAGATGGTAAAAGAAAACCTGTTTGGTTTGGAAGTTACGGAATAGGACCGACCAGAGTAATGGGTACATGGGTGGAAGTTAGCCATGATGATAAAGGCATCATTTGGAGTAAAGAAATTTCGCCATTTGATGTTCACTTAGTTGGCTTAAATGGTAAAGGTTATGATATCTATAAAAAATTACTTGCAAAAAATATAGATGTTTTGTTTGATGATAGAGACATCGGAGCTGGGGAAAAATTTGCAGATTCTGATTTAATTGGAATTCCTATAAGACTTGTTGTGTCAGACAAAACAGACAAAAAGATAGAATTCAAAATGAGAAATTCAAAAGTGTCAACACTTTTTGATTTTGATGAAGTGGTTAAAAAATTAATATGAATGATTGTATTTTTTGTAAAATTGTAAAAAAAGAAATATCTTCTGAGATTAAAAAAGAAACAGACAATTACATTGTAATAGCAGATGTTAAACCGTCAGCAAAAATACATTTATTAATAATTTCTAAAGAACATATTGATGATATTGAAAAAGTAAGTGATACTTTATTTCTTGAAGCAAAAGAGATCGCTTTAGATTTGCAAAAAGAATTAAATCTTGATGAATTCCAATTTAGAATAAATTGGGGCAAACTCTTGGAAGTTAATCATTTACATTTTCATTTTTTATCAAAATTTAATACTTAAGATGATAACAGCAACAATGATGCAAAAAATTGGAGAGGCAATGAAAGCGCACGACACTGTTCGTGTTTCAACGCTTCGTATGCTTTCATCAGAACTAAAAAATGAAAAGATTAATCTGCAACACGAATTAACAAATGAAGAAGAATTAGTAGTTGTTAGAAAAGAAGCAAAAAAAAGAAAAGAAGCAATTGAAATGTATACAAAGGCAAATGCTTTAGATAGAGTAGAAAATGAAAAAGCTGAACTCGCGATTCTCCAAAAGTTTTTACCACCAGAAGTTACAGAAGAGGAAATAGTAAAATTAGTTGAAGAAACAATTAAAGAAATGGGTGCATCTACAATGCAGGATATGAGTAAGGTTATCGCAACAGTAAAATCTAAAAATTCAGGGGTTGATGGTGGTCTTGTTGCAAATCTTGTTCGTTCTAAATTAAGTAATGGTTAAAATTAATGTTTCAAAACAATCAAATTATCCAATTAGTGGAATAAAAGTAAGAAAATTTTTACAAAAGTTTTTCAAAGATCATGGTATAGTATCAAGTGCAGAATGTCACGTCTCCTTTGTTAGCGAGGCAAAGATGAAAACCTTTGGTAAAAAGTACTACAAAAACGATACAAAAACTCACAACGTTTTTTCATTTGTAGAATCAGAAGTACCTGATTTTAAATATCCAAATAATTTAATGCAACTTGGCGAGATTGTTGTTTGCTTTCCAATTGCTTTAGCCGAAGCTAAAAAGGAGAATAAACTAATTGAAGAAAAGGTACTAGAATTAGTTGGTCATTCTGGGTTACACTTACTCGGAATTCACCACAAAGAATAGTAACTTTTTTTAAAAAAATGACATATTATTTAAAATATAGATCACAAACGATTGCTGAACTTGATATTGCCACTGTTAGAGAAACACTAACTAATATTGTTAAATCAGGTTCTATTCCACATGCATTTTTATTTGCTGGACCAAAAGGAACTGGTAAAACATCTGCTGCTAGAATATTAGCTAAAGTAATTAATTGTGAGTCATCTAAAGAAAAACCTTGTAATAAATGTAGTCAATGTATTTCAATAACTAATGGTACAAATATCGATGTAATCGAAATGGATGCGGCAAGTAACAGAGGAATTGATGATGTCAGAGCTCTTCGTGATATTGTAAAACTAGCCCCAGCAAATGCTAAAGCTAAAATATATATTATTGATGAAGCTCACATGTTGACAATAGAGGCGTCAAACGCCTTATTAAAGACCTTAGAAGAGCCACCATCCCATGTTTATTTCATATTAGCAACAACTAACCCCGAAAAATTAATCGAGACTATAAAAAGTAGAACAACTTCTATCTCTTTTACTAAAGCAACTGATGAAGAAATATTTAGATCATTAAAAAGAGTTGTTAAGGGAGAAAAGATCGAAATAACAAATGATGATTTAAATAAAATAATAAAAATTTCAAAAGGATCATTTCGAGACGCTGTCAAAAATTTAGAACAATATAGTAGCGACAAAAGTTTTTTAATTAAAGACTTAAATATTGATCTAGAAGTATTTGTTGAAGCCTTAATTAAAAAAGATATTAAAATCATTCTAGCAGATCTAAAAAAAGCAAATAATATTCATTATTTAACAAGTGAGATATTAAACATACTACATCAAAAATTGGTTAATTCGGAATCTCTTGAATTGATTCCACTCATTGAATTAATATTAAAGTCAAATGAAATGATAAAAGTTAGCCCAATTGAGAAATTACCTCTAGAGATTGCTATAATAAAATGGTGTAATCTTTAGGTGATGGATGAAACAACTTGGAACAAAATTCTTGACAAAGTGATGACTCAAAGTATTTCAATTGCAAGATTATTAAGATCGGTAGTACTACTTGAATTTGATAGTAATAAGCTAAAACTTGGTGTTAGTTATAAATTTCATAAAGATAAATTAGAAGAAGTTAAAACAAAAAAAATGTTAGATGACGTCACATTAAATATCTTAGGTAAAAATATTAAAATTGAGTACCAGTTGACGGAAGTCAAAAAGGAAAATATAATAAATGTTGCACATGTTTGACAAATTTAAACAAATAGGTCAGTTAAATAAAATGAGGCAACAAGCCAGCGCACTTCAGAAAGAGTTAGAAAAGATAATTGAAACTGTTGAAAAAAATGAATGGTCAGTATCAGTTACTGGTGACCAAAAGTTAAGATACATTAAAAAAGACGGCGAAGATATGGCTTTTTTAGTTGATCTTATAAATGAAGCCATGAAAAAAGTCCAAAAAGAAGCTGCGAAAAAAATGATGGAAATGGGTGGAGGTCTATCAGGTCTTCTTGGTGGATTAGGCAAATAATATTTCCATGAAAATTGCCAAAGCAATTTCTTCTTTAACAGAGTCCTTTGAAAAACTTCCTGGAATCGGCCCAAAATCTGCGCAACGATTGGCATACTATCTTCTTCATGTTCCACAGAAAGAACTTGATGAATTTAGTGAGAACTTATCACGCCTTAAAAAAGATACTGTTCTTTGTTCTATTTGTAAAAATGTGGCTGAAACGGATCCATGTTCCATTTGCTCTGATCATAATCGTGATAAAAAAACTTGTTTGGTTGTTGAAAATCCACTTGATTTAATTGCATTTGAAAGAAGCGGAAGATACAAAGGTCTATACCATGTACTGCATGGTGCTATTAACCCCTTGGAAAATATTGGACCTGACGAGATATTTGTTCAAGCTTTGCTTGAACGGATCCAAGATGTAGGATCTAAGATCCAAGAAATAATAATTGCTACAAATCCTACAATGGAAGGTGAAGCAACTAGTATGTACCTTGTTAAACAATTGAAAATGATGACTACACTTCGTGATAAAAATTTAAAATTAAAAATTACTCGCTTAGGTATGGGTATTCCAACAGGTGCTGATTTAGAATATGCAGATGATACTACTCTTACGCAAGCATTGGAAGGAAGGAAAGAACTATGAATCCTATCAAAAAAACAATTAAAGCAATTGGAGAAGAACCGCTAGAATTTTTGAAATCTGTTGCAAAACAAATTAATGTATCCGAAAATACCAAACCTCTAGAACAGCCTATAAATCAAGAACAGTCTAATTTAGATAAAACTGCAATAGCAGAAAAAGATGGAAGACATCTGCAGGCGCTAGAATCAGAACTAAAAGATATAAGAAGACAAAAAATATTTAACGATTTAATGAGAAGAATTCAGGCAGGGGAAAATATTCCCTTGGAAGAATTTACAGAACTTAGTTATGAACAACGTGATGTTTTAAAAGCTCAAATTGAGGCTGTCAAAACTCGTAACTCGCAACTCGTAACTGATCAACTAGTAATGCCCTCTGCTAAGAAGGGTCGTAAAATGGGTGGGGGGCAAAAACAGTCTGCACAACAGCAAACAACTCGTGTCGAAAAACCAGTCCCTCCTTCAGGATAGGCTTGAGAATATCGTGTATTGTATGTAGTATATAAGAATGGATTTGTATTTATATAACTCACTAACTAGACAAAAAGAATTGTTTACACCAATAAATCCCACATCGGGAGTGGGATTGTATACCTGTGGAATGACTGTTTATGATTATGCACACATAGGTCATGGCAGAAAATATGTTATAGACGATATTTTGAAAAGAGTACTTATATATAATGATTTTAAGGTTAATCATGTCCAAAATGTGACTGATGTTGGTCACTTAGTTTCTGATGCCGATGATGGCGAAGATAAATTAGAAAAAGGAGCTAAAAAACAAGGTAAAACCGTTTGGGAAGTGGCTGATTTTTTTACTAAGAATTTTTACGAATCAATGGATAAATTAAATATAATTAGACCCACAACAATTTGTAAAGCAACTGATCATATCAAAGAACAAATTGAACTGATTGATAAACTATTCATCAATGGATATGCCTATGATACAGAAGAAGCAGTTTACTTTGATGTATCAAAATTTGCAGATTATGGAAAAATGTTTGGACAAGACATCAGTGAAAAGCGAATAGGTGTTAGGGAACAGGTAAAAACAGACGAAAACAAGAGAAATCCTCAAGATTTTGCACTTTGGTTTAAAAGAGTAGGAAATTTTAAAGATCATGTTATGCATTGGGAAAGTCCATGGGGTGATGGGTTTCCTGGGTGGCATATTGAATGCTCTGCAATGAGTATAAAATATTTAGGAGAACAAATAGATATACATACTGGTGGGGAAGACCATCTCTCAATTCACCATCCAAATGAAATTGCACAAAGTGAAGGAGCAACAGGAAAAGTTCCCTTTAGTAAATTTTGGCTTCACTGTGCATTTTTAATGGTTGATGGAACTAAAATGAGTAAGTCACTTGGTAATTACTATACAATTCAAGATGTTTTGAATAAAGGGGTTGACCCAATAGCTCTTCGCTATTTATATCTTGGTGCACATTACAAAAAACCAATGAATTTTACTTGGCAAGCGCTTGAATCAGCTTCTAAAGGGCTAAAACGGCTACAGTCATTAGTCATTAGTCTCCAGTCATCAGCCAGAACTACTTTAAGTCGGGAAAAAAATGAAAAAGTAAACGAATATAGAAATAAGTTTAACAAAGCAATTAATGACGATTTAAATACAAGCAAAGCAATGGCTGTGATGTTTGAAATGCTAAAAAGCAATATCCCAAGCGAAGATAAATATGATTTAGCTATTTCTTTTGATGAAGTTTTGGGATTAAATCTTAAATAATGAAAACTGTAGTTTATATTAATTTTATTTTAACAATTTTTTTAATTGGAGCGTTTGTTTGGCTTCTTGTATTTCAAAATACTAAAAATGTAGTTACACAAGTTATATCTAATGATGTTTGTGAAAGTGATTGCAAAAAACAAATTGAAGAAACTGTTGCAAAATTTATTTCTACAATTTCTGCTAGTACCAAAGAAAGTGTAACAAATATAGTAGTAACCCCAAAACCACAAACTGCAAAAATACAATTTGGATATATTCCAATTACAGGACCAATTACTACGACTTCTACAGAATGGTACAATGCTCCAGGAACTGAATTTTACTTAGATTTTAATACTGATTATGGAAAATCATCATATGCAAATTGGGAAGCGTTTTTAAAAGTTGCTCATGGAAATGGTACTGTTTACGCAAGACTCTACGATGTAACAAATAATATTGCAGTAAATGGTAGTGAAGTTTTAATAACCAACAAGTCAGACCTCACTCAAGTGATATCTGGTGGATTAAGTTTTTGGGCAGGTAATAACTTATATAGAGTGCAAATTAAATCTCTAAATTCATTTGAGGTAACATTTGGTAGCGGAAGAATAAAAATAAAATATTAATTTAATTTTATTTTTTGAATATTAAAACTTTTGAGGTTTTTTGTAATTACTCCAACATAATCAATTAGAGGATAACTTTTCCTTACTTCTTGCCAGAATTTCTCAGAAAGATTGGTTGTATATCCACCATATCCTGCCTTTTCACTTGTTGAACATAGTTTATTTTCCCATTCTCTGATAATAATTACAATTTTTGTTCCTTCCTCATTAAATTTATCTTGCAAACCATCTTGATCTAAACTATATTGCATATGGAGTTTAGTAAATTCATCAAAAGCTTCCTTTTCGTTTGTTATCATTCTTTCAAAATATTCCCTATATTTGGTCATGATGTAATTTAGACGATTTATACTATTGATTTCAAGGGACAATTTGTGTCATGATTAAAGATATGAAAGATAGTGACATTAAAGTTGTAGGTATTTCAAATAGCAAATCCAAAGATAAAACAAATTGGAAAGTAATGGGTGCAATAATTGGGATTGTTGTTTTGGCTCTTGGTGTAATTGCTGGAATAATTTTAGTTAGACAGAATCAGAATATTTCTGAAAAAGCAAAAGAATGCAACTTAGGAGGATATGCTTGTCCTGATTCAAATAACTCTAGTTTGCTTCGTGATTGTTCAACTGGAGAAGAATTTCCAAACGACAGTCTTTGTAATTCTGCTGGTAGAGTTGAGGTTTGTGGATCTACTGCTTCAAACGCAAAACAATTTTGTTGCCCTTCTGCTGGAGCAGCTTGGACAACAAATCTTACTCTATGTAGTGTTGCAGCCACTCCAACCGCTACTGCTACTGCTACTGCCACTGCAACTGCTAGCCCAACTGCCACAAATACATCAAAAGCTACTGCAACTCCAACTGCCACAGCTACTGTAACATCTGCTTCAAAAACTACGACACCTACTTCGACAAGTTCAGCACAAGCTACCGCAACTACAGCTCCAATACCTGTAACTGGTGCATCTTGGCCAACAATTGTTGGTTATGGATTTGGGATAATTATGGTTCTAATATCCCTTAGTCTTGCATTATAAGTAATATTTTCTGATATACTTTAAGTCTATGCAGGCTATTAATTTATTATTCCAAGCACTCTTAGGAAGTGTAATTGCACTTTTTGGAGGAGTTGTTTTTTTATACAATCGTAAATTATCTTCAGTCTTAGAAAAATATTCTGTTCCTTTTGCGGCTGGCGTTTTAGTAACAGTGTCACTTTTGGGTCTTATACCTGAAGCAGAGCATGAGATAGGTGGGACGGTGTACTGGATTGTTTTAATTTCATTTTTAGGAGTATATATTTTCGAACATTTATTTTTTGACATTCATCATCATGGGGATGAAGATGGCCACACTCATGAAATAAAAACTTCATCGATAGGTTTTGTTATTTTTGGAGATACAATTCACAACTTTATTGATGGAGTAGCAATAGGAGCTAGTTTCATGATTAATCCAAACCTAGGCTTAATTACAGCTTTGTCAACGTTTCTGCATGAAGTGCCACACGAAATTGGAGATTTTGGAATTTTACTAAAAGCAGGGTGGAACAAATCTAAAATATTGGTGGTAAATATAATTTCATCATTAATGACTATTGTTGGTGCATTTACAGTTTACTTTTTTAATCAAAGCGATGGTTTAAATGGATCGTTAATGGCGATATCAGCCGGAGTATTTTTATATTTAGGGGCTAGTGATTTTTTACCTAAAATTAAAGACCAGAACAGTAATAAATTAAAATCAATTTTACCATTGATATTGGGCGCTGGAATAATAATGGTCACTATATTATTATTACCTCATGACAACTAAATCACAAAAGAGGGTTAGTAATTAGGTTATAATACTAATCTCATGTCACAAATTAGTGAGGTATAATATAAATATATGGGATTATCTGTAGGGATAGTGGGGCTTCCAAATGTAGGAAAATCTACGCTTTTTAATGCTTTACTTAAAAAGCAACAAGCATATGTTGCTAATTTCCCCTTTGCAACAATTGAACCAAATATTGGAGTTGTTCCTGTGCCAGACGAGAGGTTAAATCAATTACAATCAGTTATAGTCAGTTTGGAATCAGTAACTCCACCAATTGTGCCTGCAACTGTGGAGTTTGTTGATATTGCAGGTTTAATTGAAGGAGCTTCAAAAGGCGAGGGATTAGGAAATAAATTTTTAAACCACATAAGGCAGGTGGATGCAATTTGTCATGTAATAAGATGTTTTTCTGATCCAGAAATAGTTAAACAAAGAGCTACTTCAGCAAAAAATGATTTTGAAATTATTAAAACTGAATTAGATATTGCAGACATGGAACATCCAGATGCACCGCCTTTTTCTCAAAAACCAATTCTTGTTGCTCTAAATGTTGATGAACAAGATGTAGTAAGTAGTAAGCAGTATGAAGAAAGGTACGCAAAAGAGCTTGGATTAGAACAAGGTCAAGTTGTTGCAATTTGTGCCAAGGTTGAAGCAGAACTTGCTGAGTTGTCAGGTGAAGAACAAAAAGAATACTTACAGGCATTAGGCACTAGGGAATCGGCATTAGATAAATTAATTCAAAAGGCATTTAAAACTTTAGGACTGATTACCTTTTTAACAGCAGGGGAAAAAGAGGTAAGGGCTTGGACTATTAAAAATGGAATTACCGCGTCAAACGCGGCAGGCGTGATACATACTGACTTTATGGGTAAATTTATTAAGGCAGATGTTTGCGATTTTAATGAATTTATTAAAAATAAAGGCTGGAAAAATGCAAGAGAATTGGGAAAAGTTAGAAGTGAAGGTAGAGATTATGTTGTAAAAGACGGAGATGTTATTGAATTTAAGATTGGTTCTTAGTATAATGGCGGAATGAATAAGCAAAGCTTGGCCAGCTCCGCTGGTAAATATGGACTTACAATAATTTTAGAAGGCAAGGCTACAAGTGCCAAGAAAAAGACTGTTTTAGAAACACTTGAAAAGAATATTAAAATGCTTGAAGGCAAAATAGAAAAAGCAGAAGATTGGGGAGTTAAGGAATTATTTCACCAAATCAAAAAAAATAGTCAAGGGACTTACTTGCATATTCCTCTAGAACTTAAAGCTAAATCAATCAAACAGCTAGACATCAAATTAAAAGCAGAAGATAATATATTAAGATATTTACTTGTCAAAGAAGAAAATAAATAGAAATGGCAAAATCATTAAACAAAGTACAATTAATTGGTAATTTAACACGCGACCCAGAATTAAAATATACTCCAACTGGTGCTGCAGTTTGTACTGTTTCACTGGCAACAAATAGAAGTTGGACAACTGATACAGGAGAGAAAAAAGATGAAGCAGATTTTCATCGACTAGTTGCTTGGAATAAACTTGCTGAAATTTGTGGACAATTACTTAAAAAAGGAAGAAAAGTATATGTAGAGGGAAGACTTCAAACAAGATCATGGCAAGATAAAGATGGACAAACAAAGTATATGACAGAAGTCGTACTTTCAGATATGATACTTCTTGATTCTAAACCAGTGGGGGAATCAATGGAATCTGAAAATCAGGAATTTAACGTTCCAGATGAACCCAAAGAACCTAAAACTGAAGAAGTAACTAGCGATGACATCCCTTTTTAAGTTGAAAACTGTTATTTAATTATGCCAGCTAAAAAGAAATTCAAAAAACAAATAAGAAAAGAAAGACCAATTTCTACAAAGTGTCTTTTTTGTGAGACAAAAACATTGCCTTCATATAAAAGTTACGAAATACTATCAAAATTTTTGTCAGATAGGGGTAGAATTCTCTCAAGAGAAAGAAGTGGAATTTGTGCTAAACATCAAAGAAAAATGGCAGTTGAAATACAAAGAGCAAGGTTTTTGGCTTTATTGCCCTTCTAATTATGAAATTCAACGTAAGCGTTATGAATTATCCTGCCGTTAGAAAAGTAATATTATCTTCTGTAGTAATAGGATTAATTTTTATTTCTGGCTATACCTTAGGAACTAACGGTTTTAAGCTTGAAACAGTTTCTTTTCCAAAAGTAAAAATATCAAGAGAAATTCCAGAGGACAAAAGAGATGTTGATTTTTCTTTATTTTGGAGAATTTGGGATACTCTTGAAAACTCATACTATGATAGATCAAAAATAAGTCCTCAAAAAATGATATATGGAGCAATTTCTGGAATGGTTGCTTCTTTAGGTGATCCTTACACCGCTTTTCTTCCACCTGAAGAAAATAAAGTTGTTGAAGAAGATCTTTCTGGTTCATTTGAAGGAGTTGGAATTCAAATTGGATTTAAGGGTAAAAACTTAGCTGTAATTGCGCCACTACTCGGATCTCCTGCTGAAAAAGAAGGAGTAAAAGCTGGAGATTTTATAGTTGGAATTGCCGATTCTGTTAAGGGAGTTGATATCGGGACATTTGGAATTACACTTTCAGACGCTGTAAAATTAATAAGAGGCAAGGCTGGAACTAAAGTTACACTTTTACTTATTCGTGATGGAAAAGATGAACCAATAAAGGTAGAAATTACAAGAGAAAGTTTAGATGTACCATCTGTTATCACCACTTTTATTGACCCAACCAATGGCCAGGTAGGCTCAATAGCTCATATTAAATTGCTCAAGTTTGGTGCTGATACTAATTCAGAATGGCAAAAAGCAGTTTCAGAGGTGATAAACCATAAACCTCAGATTATGAACATCGTGCTCGATGTAAGAAATAACCCAGGTGGATATTTACAAGGTGCTGTTGATATTGCAGGCGAATTTGTAAAAAAGGATTCAATTATAGTAATTGAGGAGAAAGGGCAAACAAAAAATAATTTTGCATCAAATAGAATTGGAAAATTTGGCAATATGAAAGTTGTAATTTTGGTTAATGGTGGAAGCGCATCAGCTTCTGAAATATTAGCAGGAGCACTATCTGAAATTAAAGGCTATAAATTAGTAGGGGAAAAAACATTTGGAAAAGGGACAATACAAGAACCATTACAACTTGAAAAAGGATCATCATTACATATTACAATTGCAAAATGGTTAACACCAAAGGGAATATGGGTAAATGAAAAAGGAATTGAACCTGATGTTGTTGTTTCTGATAAAGATGAGACAACCGAAGACGAACAACTTCAAGAAGCAATAAAACAAGTGAATAGTAATTAGATATAAAGTAATTTAGTAAGTTCCACAACTTTCTCTAAACTACCATCAACGATACTTTCCAAATTTCCCCAAGACTTTTTAAGTCTGTGATCAGTTATTCTATCTTGTGGATAGTTATAAGTGCGTATTTTTTCGCTTCTCTTACCACTTCCAATAACAGATCGATATCCTGCAATTGTTTTTAATTTTTCTTCTTCCTGTTTTTCAAATAGTTTTGTTCGAAGTAAGGCAAGAGCTATAATTCTATTTTGTTCTTGAAATCTTTCTTCTCTTGCTTGCACCACTATGCCGGAAGGTACGTGTCGTAGTCTAACAGCGGTAGACACCTTGTTGACATTTTGTCCACCATGTCCACCAGCAGTTGTAAATTGCCACTCTAGGTCACTGGGGTTAATTTTAACATCAGTTTCTGCTACCTCTGGGAGTACTACAACTGTTGCAGTTGATGTGTGAATCCTACCTCTTTTTTCTGTTGTTGGAACTCTTTGAACTCTATGTACCCCCGACTCATTTTTCAGCTCATCAAAAACAGCTGGCCCTGTTATTTTTAGAGTTAAATCATCAATTTGTGATTGCTTCCAATTTTTTTTTGTAGCAAACCTAGAATACATACGAAGAAGATCTTGCCCCCAAAGTTTGGCTTCATCTCCACCTGTAGCACCACGAATTTCAATATATGTAGTTTGATTAAACATTCTTTCGAAGTTGTTCAAGTGAATCTGGTCTACTCATTTCTTCTCTAATTCTTTTTTCTTGTTTAATTTTTCTTTTTTCAGATTTTGAAATAACCTTTTTTGAAGCTTGTGATAATTTTTGTTTAAAACTTTCAACTCTTCCCGCAGCATCAAGATATTTCATTTGACCTGTATAAAATGGATGACAGACAGAACAAACTTCAACATTTATTTCTGGAATTACGGCACCCACTATGAATGTATTACCACAGGCACAGCTTACTTTTGATGTCTTAAACCATTTTGGATGTATGTTTGCTTTCATGATATTTATGTCACAAGCTATTTGCTTATGTTAGATATTATACCGTTTCTTCTTGATCTCAGCAACAGCTACTCCAATTGTAATAATTACTGCCCCAATTATAAACATTGGCGTTATCTTTTCACCAAGCCATAATACGGCTAACGGTGCTGCAAATATTGGATACATATAACCAAAAATCGCTTGTTCACCAATCTCAATTGACTTTTGGGCTCTGTTTGAAAGATAAAAAGCTAAGCTCCCTGAAATAACAGCCATGTAGAAAACTCCAAGATGAAAAGTGTATGGTGTGTTATACATAGTATTTAGGGAAGTTCCAGAGTTAAACCAAAACGGCAAAAGTGAAATAAACCCTAATATAAAGGATAAAGCTGTCATTGTCGAAGCGGGAACCCCACGTCTTAGTAGTATTTTGCCCAAGACTGCAGTTCCTGCAACAATTATTGCATATGCAATAATCATTAAATTTCCTGAAAATCTTAAATGACCATTGCCGTTTTGAATCAAAGGCTCAACTATTGTCAATAGTGTTCCAATAATTGCTATTGATATTCCAATCCTTTCTCTTTTTGAAATTCGTTCCTTTAAAAAATAAACTCCTGCAATTGAAATTATAAGTGGATCTGAAAGTGTAATTAGGCTTGAATCAAGAACTGTAGTATTTTTTAAACCAAAAAACAAAAGCGCAAGAGAAATTGATGAAGCCAAAAGGCCATAAATAATTAACAAAGCAATATCCTTTAAATTATTAGGGAGTTTAAAACCAATTATCAAAAATATAACAATTGATATTATTGATGAGATTCCAAAACGATAAGTTAAAAATGTTAAAGGGTCAAAGCCTCCCAGTGTATATTTAATGACAGGCGAGGCAATACCCCAAATAACCGCAACAACCAAAAGCATTAAGTAGGCGCGAAGTCTAGCTGGGTTCATCTTAATTTGTTAATTCTATAATTCGATCAATTCCAAAGGAAAATCCGACTGCAGGAATTTGGCGTCCTGCAAACATACCAATTAAATTGTCATATCTACCTCCACCACCGATTGATAAATCAGAGGGGAGCCCATTTAGTTTCATTTCAAAAACAGTACTGGTGTAGTAATCAAGCCCTCTTGCAAGAGTTGGATCAAAAAAGAAATCTTTATTTTCGACTAATTTATAATCCTCTTTTAAAACTTTAAATATTTTAACTAAATTGTCGGTAGGCTTTGCCAAATTTACAAAATCAATTAAGTTTGATGGCAAATTTTCCTTACCTATCTTGTGCATTTTGTCAATTAGTCTTATGTCTTCAACAGGTAAGTCTTTAAAATTTACCCGATCGTTAACTGCCATTTTAGATTTTGTTAAACCTATTATTCTAAATCCATCAATTGCTGCAGCTATAATCCTAGCGTCTTCTTGCAGGTTATTACTTCCAACAATATCATAGTCAAATTGTGTTAATTCTCTCGACCTCCCTTTTTGTGGTTTTTCACCTCTAAAGACTTGACCAATTTGATATCTTGAAAAAGTTGGTTTTAATAAACCTAAATTATTAGCAACAAATCGAGCTAAAGGAACAGTTAAATCATACCTTAAAGCAAGCTTTCTTCCTCCTTTATCTTCAAAAGTATATATTAATTTTTCTTCTTCACCATATTTTCCAAGTAGAGTTTCTGCAAACTCTACAATAGGGGTTTCAAGGGGAACAAAATCATATTTTTCTAAAACAAGACTAATTTTATTTATAAACACCCTACGCCTTGCTGCAGTTTCTGGCAACATGTCTACAAAACCCTTTGGTGTTACTGGTCCTTTTTGCATATATTTATTCTACAGTAGTGAAGATACTTCTTAAAGAGTATTTTTCATTTTCGCTTGTTCCCACAACAATTATTGTTTGTCCAACTTCAAGTTCACTTACATTTGGGCCAACCCATTTTTTAGGTAGGGTAATATCATTAATTTTTGTTTTTGAAAGTGTTTCAATTGTAATTTCTTTTGCTGAATATTTGTTTTCTTCTAAAGGGCTTGTAATTAAAATTCTTTTTGCATCTAAAACTTTGTTTCCATTAACAAAACCCATCGCTACGATATAATCTCCAATTGCAATATCTGTAGATTTAACCTCAGTATTTTTTTTCAAGGTGTTAACATAACTTGTTTCCTCCACAATTGACATTTGTTCAATATCTCCTTTAACTGTTTTTATTTGAATCGTTCCAGAAGAAATATCTGTGACTGTACCAACATATGATGTAGTCTTTAATTTTTCATCTGTTTTTATATATTTTTCAAATTCAGTTGAATAAACAAGTATTATTTTTTCAACTATTTTATTTACTGGATCATTTATATTAACTTCAGAAATTCCAGCAGGTAAACTTATTTCTATTTCAAATGCTCCATCAGCATCTGATATACCAAAAAAGTCTTCATCAGAAGTGGAGATAATAAGATCGGAGTTTCTCTTTGCTAGTCCAGCAATTTTGACTTTTGAACTAGTTATAACATCATAGTCATATAGATTACTAATAGCTAGTGAAACTTGGTTTTTAGGAGGCGTATCTTTTTTAATATCAACAATTTCAGCATTTTTTTTAATTGCTCTTGTTACTCTCCAAGCTCCAAAAGCAACAATAAGGCCGATTGATATGCCTGCAATTATTGCAAAAATTACTTCTTTTCGCATGTAGTGGCTATTAAACCTTAAAAACTACCATCTTGTCAAGCGAGACTTAAATAGTTAGAATGACAATACTATGGAAATAGTCTATAAAGATAATCAATTTAAAATTAAAGGCAAGACAGGAATTCTTTATTCTAAAGCAAATGGAGTATTAATTGAATCATTAGATGGCAACACTTCAAAAGAATTAAAAGGAGCTGGAGAATATGAAGTAAGTGAAATTTCAGTTGTTGGTGTGAAAACTGAAGAGGGGACAGTCTTTGTCTATGAGATTGATGGGTTTAGAGTTTGTAATTTAGACGGTTTAACAAAAAAATTAACAGACAGCAAACTATCACAAATTGGAGATGTTGATATTTTATTAGTTCCAGTTACTGATGAATCAATTGAAATGACCCAGCAACTTGAGAGTTATTATATTATTCCTTTTGGATACAAAACAGAAGAAGAATTAGAGAAATTCTTAAAGGAAAGTGGATTAGTTGTAGAAAAAATGAATAAGTTTTCAATTAAAAAAGAAGAATTGGTTGAGGACTCAACTGCCCAAATAGTTGTTCTTACAGACTAAAAAAATGGCAGATACAAATCAGGTTAAAGTACCACCGCATTCGGTAGAAGCAGAGGAAAGTGTCCTTGGAGCACTTCTATTGGATAAAGATGCAGTAATAGCTGTTGCTGAATTTTTATCTCCAGATGATTTCTATGATGAACGACATAAAGAAATTTATCAAGCTATATTATCTCTTTATGAAGAAAGAACTCCCGTTGATGTTTTAACAGTTGCTGAAAGATTAAAAAAACAAAAAGATTTAAAAAAAATAGGAGGAGCATCTTATTTAACTAATATTGTCAATAAAGTTCCTACAGCAGCGCACGTCGAACATTATGGAAAAATAGTTAAAGATCAATCAGTTAAAAGATCTTTAATGAAAGCTGCAACCAGACTTGTTGAGTTTTCACTTGATGAAGGAATGTCCTCAGCTGACTTATTAGACAGAGCAGAATCAGAAGTTTTTTCTCTAACCCAAAAACATTTAACTAAAGCTTTTACTTTAGTTCGCGACACTTTAGCTGAAAGTTTTGACAGGCTTGATGAACTTCACAAACAAGGTGAAGGGTTAAGAGGCATTGCAACAGGGTTTATAGATCTTGATAATGCACTTGCGGGCTTACAAAAAAGTAATTTGGTGATATTGGCCGCAAGACCTGGAGTTGGAAAAACAGCTTTTGCTTTAAATATTTCACAACATGCTTCGGTTATAGGTAAACGAACCGTAGGTTATTTTTCTCTAGAAATGAGTAAGGAAGAATTGGTAGATAGACTTTCAATTGCTCAAGCAGATATCGATGCCTGGAGATTAAAAACAGGGAAACTTAGTGAAGAAGATTTTACAAAACTTTCTAACGCCTATGGTATTTTGGCTGAATCTAAATTATATATTGATGACACTCCGGCACTTTCCATCCTTGAAATGAGAACAAAAGCAAGAAGGCTTCAAGTAGAACAAGGTCTAGATTTAATAGTTGTTGATTACTTACAACTTGCAAGAAGTAGGAGTTTAGAAAATAGAGTACAAGAAGTTTCAGAAATTTCACAAGGACTTAAAAATCTTGCTCGTGAACTTAAAATTCCAGTTTTAGCACTTTCACAGTTATCCCGTGGTGTTGAATCAAGAAATATTAAAAAGCCCCAACTTTCGGACCTAAGAGAGAGTGGATCTATAGAACAAGATGCTGACGTTGTTATGTTTTTGTGGCGAGAGGATGATGAAAATAATGAAAATATAATGCTTGATATTGCAAAACATAGAAATGGACCACTAGCCTCTGTCCCATTATTCTTCAAAGGGGATAGAATTAAATTTTTTTCAAGAGATTCAAAACACAAAAATTAATTTTTGTGGTGCGGGAGGGGGTCGAACCCTCACGGTATTGCTACCACAGGTTTTTGAGACCTGACTGTATACCAATTTCAGCACCGCACCATCTGACACCTATTGTATCATTGACACTTTTGTTTTCAAAGAATATATTAAAAACATGACAAAGTCTTCAAAAACAAGTGTTGCTACAGAAAATTTTGTATATCGTGTTGTTGGTGATTCTGAAAAGAGATTAGAAAAAAAATTTGATCAAGCCGAGGTTCTCGCAGAAAAAAGATTTGATAAAATGATGACTCAGCTCGATAGTATTGCGGGTTTGGTTAAGAAATTTGATGAGGAAGAAACTATGCAATCGGGTAGAATTAAAATACATTCTGATCAAATTGAAGAGCTTCAAAATGCAGTTTTTCTAAATGCATAAGTAATGATATAATCTTTTGTCAATGGCAAATGTTAATGCAACAGAATTAAGAAGTGGAACATCATTTTTATATGAAGGTAAACCATTTAAAGTAACAAAATACCAGCTTATTAAAATGGGTAGAGGTGGTGCCACAGTTCGTGTAAATTGTCTAAATCTTGAGACATTTGCCAATGTCGAACATGCTTTTTCAAGCAATCTTTCTTTTGAACTTATAACTTTAAACAAAAAGAAACTCCAATATTTATACAAAGATACAAAAATTGCCTATTTTATGAATACTAGTACTTATGAACAAATCGAGGTTCCATTAGTAATTTTAGGAAGCGATGTAAATTATATTAAAGAAGGGGGAGAATGCGATATTTTGTTTTGGGGAAAACGTGCCATGTCTGTTGATTTACCTTCAAAAATAACGTTAAAAGTAGTTGAATGTGACCCTGGAGTTAAGGGAAATACTGCCAGTAACTATTTAAAATCAGCTGTAATGGAAAATGGATTAACTGTAAAAGTTCCACTTTTTATTAAAGCGGGAGAAATGATAAGAGTAGATACAAGATCAGGAGATTATGTAGAGCGCTCCAAGGATGACTAAAACTTGTGTTAAAAGTCCCCAGAAAAGATTAGCTTCAGATTGAATTGATTTTTGAAAATTTATCCATTTTTTAATAAGCTCATTTTTCCATCCAAGCAAAAAATATGGTCCTTCAACAACATCAGGTAAAATAGATACAAAGGCAACCAGAAGTATATTCATATTACCTTTTGATACAAAGGCAGTTAATATTGCTGCACAAGCTAAGTCTATTCCAATAATTAATAGAGTTTTGTTTGTTAAATATCCATATTTTTTTGTTTCAGTATTTAGATGGGGATTCCAATGAGGAGTCATGTCAAGAACAAAGTGGCTAGCAAAAGCTAGTGGAATTGAGATAAGAGGATTGGGAATTGCAACGGCTATCGCAACACCCAAGGCTACATGTGGAGTTTCAAGCATTTAAATATGATAATATATAATTGATGGTAATTGCAAATCTACTAGGTGTATTTCTATTTTTCTTTTTTTTATGGAAAAGATTAAAAGATGATTATCACTACGAAAAAGTATTTAATTTGGCTGTAATTATTTTAATTGGATTATCTCTTGGCTTTTTTACTAGTTTAAAATTTTTTAGTGATTATTGGTTTTGGCTAGAGATAGTGGGTGTCGCTTTAGGTTTTACTTTTGTCATAAAAAATCAAAAAATTAAATTTATTGAATCATTTGAAGGATTAATTATTGGCCTCTTGCCTTGGTTGGGACTTTATTATTTAGCAAATGCTATTCTAACTTATAATTTAATTTCATTTTTATATTTTTGGTTGGTCTCAGTTTCTGTTTTCTTATTTTTCTTTTTTGATACACAATACAAGAAATTTACATGGTATAAATCAGGTAGGGTGGGGTTTTCAGGTATTGCAACACTTGCTATCTTTTTTGTATTAAGAGCAGGGCTTTTTTATAATAATACAGTTGAATTAATTTTGTCATCTGTTGCCGCTTTACTACTTATTATATTGTTGTATAATTTGTCAAGAAATAATGACTAAAATTTTATTCCCAAAAAACCTTCTTAAACCTGTTGGAGATTTCTTAATGGCTAGTTTAAAAACATTGAGAATTAGTAGAAAAAATATTTCTTCAGAAGATCCATTTAATGATAAATCAAGAGATCTAAAATATGCTTCTCCTGATACTGAAGCAGAGGAACAATTTGGACATGCTAGAGTATCTGCAATCAAAGAAGAATTAAATCAAAAATCAAAACAAATTAAAAAGGCATTGAAAAGAGTTAAAATTGGTAAATATGGTATTTGTGAGGAATGTGGAAAGATGATTAATACAGATAGACTTGCGGTTTTCCCCGAAGCCACATTATGCATCACTTGTGAGAAAAAGAAAGAGAAATGACGCCAAGGATGATATTTGAAGATAGTGAATTTTTTGTGTTGGAGAAACCTTCTGGTTGGATAACTAACTCAGCAAAGACTACCGGTATTCAACCTGTGGTTGAAAACTGGATTGCTGAGAATTTTCAATTTTCAATTTTCAATTTTCAAGAATTAAGACATGGAATAGTTCATCGGCTTGACAAAGAAACATCAGGGATACTTCTTGTGGCAAAGACTAGAATAGCATTTGAGGAGCTCCAAAGGCAATTTAAAGAACGTTTAGTTAGTAAAACATATATTGCTTTAGTTCATGGGAACGTTGATCCGCCAGAAGGCGAGATAAATGAACCTGTTGGAAGACTGCCTTGGAGGAGAGATAGATTTGGGGTACTTGCAGATGGACGTGAGGCGACCACAGAGTATAAAGTTTTAAGCTATATGCTTTATGGTGACGAGCAACTTACTTTGCTAGAAATAAAACCAAAAACTGGCAGAACTCATCAAATAAGAATTCATTTAAAGCATATTGGCCATCCAATAGTTGCAGATGAATTTTATGCTGGCAGAAAAACTGCTAGAAAAGATCGTAAGTGGTGTTCTAGATTGTTTTTACACGCTGGAGGTATAAGTTTTATTCACCCCACTTCAAAGAAAAAAGTAATTTTTAAGGCTGAATTACCTAGTGATTTACGTACATCACTTGAACAGCTTACAGTTTTAGCCTAGTATTAATACTAGTATGGAGATTTCTTTCACACTAGGATTATTTATTTGTTTAACTTCTGCTTTAATTGGAGGATATCTAGCCAAGCTTTTAAAATTACAACCTATTATTGGTTATATAATAGCTGGAGTTACAACAGCTTCAATTTTTCCCGTTGATGGCTTAGGAATTGAAAAATTAGCTGAACTTGGAGCAATTTTACTGCTTTTTTCAATTGGATTAGAATTATCTATTTCTAAATTTGCGGGAAGCTTTAAAAAAATTTTGATGTCTGCAACTTTGCAAATGGTGATTGTTACAGCTTTATTTTATTTTATTTTAAAACTTTTAGGCTTTGACAACCTCTCTTCTCTTGTATTATCTCTTGGTTTTTCTCTCTCATCGACTGCAGTTGTGGTTAAAACATTAATTGATAGGGGAGAGTCAGAAACAATCCACGGAAAATTAATGATCGGTTGGCTTTTAGTTCAAGACTTAGCTGTAATTCCAATGATGATAATTCTTCCTATTTTAGTAAACGGTTTTAGTGGAGCATTAGTTGGAGGTAGCGTTGCTATTGTTAAAGCGGTATTTTTAATTTTTGCCTCTATTATGTTAGGTAAACACATAGTTCCATTTATAATTCATAAGGTTGCAAGTGTTAACTCAAGAGAACTTTTAGTTTTAACATCTATAGCTCTTGCAGTTGGAACTGCTGTTTTTGTTTCTTTATTTGGCATTTCAGCAACACTTGGAGCTTTTGTTGCAGGATTTGTTATTTCTGAATCTCAAGAGAATCATGCAGTCTTTGCAGAAACACGTCCCTTACGTGATTTGTTTGTAGCACTTTTTTTTGTGACTTTAGGATTTTTTGTGAGTTTCACAACAATTTATCAAAATTTTGGCCTTATAATATTGCTTTCAGTTTTAGTTTTAGTAATTAAGTTTTTAGTAATTTTAGTTATTAATTATTTTGCAAAATACAATGGTAAAACCATGATTATTACAGCCCTTGGCTTGTCTCAGGTTGGAGAGTTTGCCTTTATCATATTTGGCAGTGCTAGTATTTTAAAAATTATTCCAGAAAATACTGCATCTTTGGGAATCGCAGTAAGTCTTGTAACATTAATTGCAACTCCTTTTGTCTATAGATTAGCGATGCCATTGTGGAGATTTTTAAGTACTAAAATTAAAGGGTTTTCATCGCTTGAAAGAAATACACTTTCAGTGTCAAATTTATCAAATCACATAATTATTTGTGGTTTTGGTAGAGTAGGGGGCTGGGTAGGAAGAGCACTGACTGATCATGGAATTAATTTTGTAGTTGTAGATCTTGACCCAAAAATTATTTTTGATTGTACTAACAAAGGTATTGTTGCAATACATGGTGATCCAATTGAAAAAGAAGTTTTATTAATGGCAAGTTTACTTACAGCTAAAGCTGTTGTAATTGCAATTCCTGACAGGCTTTCTCAAGAATCAGTTATAGCTCATGTTCAAACTATAGCTCCAGAAGTTAGAATCATCTCACGAGTTCATTTGGATGAGGATTATGAAAAGCTAAAAAGCTTAAGAGTTCATAAACTAGTCCAACCTGAATTTGAAGCAGCCACCTCAATAATTAGAAATATATTAGTATCAATGGGTAAAAGTAAAGATGAAATAAACAAGTCGATTAAAAGTTTACGATTATCACATGCGAAGATATAATAAAATTAAGAAATTAAGGAATAATAAGATTTTTTTTAGCATATTTATTTTTTTGTTATTTATCTTTTTAGCAATTATTTTTTTTAAAATTTCGACTCTAGATAAATTTATTTACGTTACTAAAACAAGTGATAACTTAACAAAAATTATTGTAGTTGATTCCAAAAAAGATAAAAACATAATATATAAAATACCAGCAGGAACATTATTAAAAAGTTCAAGAGGTTTGGGAGAATATAAAATAGAAAGTCTTTGGATATTAGGCAAAAAGGAAAATTTTGAAGGTAAGTTAGTTTCTGAATCGATATCGAGTAATTATTCTATACCGCTTTATTTATGGAAAGATGGAGTAAAAACTAATTTGAATATTTTTCAAAGAATAAAAGTATTTTTTAATAAGTACCAAAACGATAACAATGATCTTGAATTTGTATCCTTTGATTTACCGAGCTCAATATTAATTGATTTTATTAATAATGACATACAAGAAGCAGGTTTATCTGTTGAACTTAACGATTTAACAGGTGATCAAAATGTTGTTAAAAATGTTTCATCAATTCTTGGAAATTTAGGAACTAAAATATCAACTTATACTAAGGGTTATGAAGAAGATTTTGATTGTCAAATCTATGGAAGCAATACAAAAGCTGTAAAAATTATAGCCAATATTTTTGGTTGTAAAATAAGTAAAGAAGATGTAACCACATCAGATATCAAAATAAAATTAGGAGGCAAATTCGCTGATAGATTCTGAGATTTCTACCGGAAATGAGTTTACTTTTTCACAGCCCTTGCCTTTTTTAGTTTCCTTAATAATTATTTTGATACTTTCTTTATTTGCAGATTTTATTACTACTTTATATTCATACCCTTCCTTAGTTAGAAACCTGAGTCTTGCAGATAAATCATCAGGTAATTTACCAATGTATTTTTTGTCATGTGTAATGACTGTCACCCTGTGAGAATGTGTTGATAAAAAGATTTCATCTCCTGAGTCAAGCGTTGAAATAATGTTTTCAGAGCATAAATTAAGCAGTTGAACTTGTTTTGTTGTTCCTATCTCTTCAATAAAATCAGAAGTAACTATACTATTTGTTTTTTTACCACGAAGTGGCAAGCTTTGCTTATATTTCTCTACAGCCTTTTGTGCAATTTTGTTTGTGGATTCAATCTTTAATACTTTGAGCGAAGCTTTTTTAGCCAAAGTTATATTACCTGATTCGTAGTAAGCCCTAGCTAAACGATTTAATGCTTCAGTATCGTTTTTATCCTCTGATAACAACAATTTATTTATCTTAATAGCTTCATCCCAGTCACATTTTAAAGCTTTTTTAATTGCGGTTTGGGCTAGATTTTCATCCATGGTTGTATCAACAGATATCATGATATAATATTGTAATATAGTATGTCAGGTCATTCACATTTTGCAACAATTAAAAGACAAAAAGGATTAAAAGATACAGCTAAAGGTAATATTTTTGGCAAACTCTCAAAAACTATTTCTATTGCTATAAAGTCAGGGGGAAGCACCAATCCTGATATGAATTTCAAACTTCGCGTAGCAATTGATAAAGCTAGAGAATTTAACATGCCAAAGGAAAATATAAATAGAATTCTAAAATCAGCCGAAGACAAAATGGAAAGTATTGAGGGAATTACATATGAGGGATTTGGACCTTTTGGAATGGCTGTAGTCGTTGAAACGGCAACAGATAATAAAAATAGAACGGCTCAGGAAATTAAAACTTTATTTGAAAAGAATGGGGGAGCAATGGGTGGACCAAATTCAGTTTTACATAATTTTGAACACAAAGGATTTTTATTAATTGAAAAAACAGATAATTCTGATTCACAGACCTTAACAATTATTGATTTAGGAATAGAGGATATTAAAGACAGTGAAGAAGGGCTTGTGGTTTACACATTACCAGATAAGCTAAAAGAAATAAGCGACAAACTGGAAAGTATAGGTTATAAGGTTTTAAAAAGAGAGCTTACTATGGTACCTAAAATTTACTTAGATATTATTGATGACGACCAAATTGAAAAATTAACTAATTTTATTGATAATTTTGAAAATCATGATGACGTCCAAAAGGTATATCATAATTTTTAAAATTTTATTTTTCATAACATGTCTAAAAGATTGAGATTTATAATTTCATCATTTTTTCTATCGGCAGGATTTATTTGGATTCAATTTATTGATGATTCAACTAAATTTTTAGCAATTGCTATCTTAGTTTTTTTAACTGGTATTTTTTCTTTTTGGTCATTTTATGAAGGTTTGGCTAAAAATATGACTCTTTTATCATTATTTTTACCAATGCTTTTTACTCTTGGGGTTGGTATTTTTTGGTTTTTACTACCAGTTAATATTTATACACGTATCCCTATTGTCATCTTTTATGGTTTTGGGATATATATACTTTCTTCAACTATGAATATTTATACAGTTTCCTCACAAAAAACAATTGCACTCCTAAGGGCAGCTCATGGTGTTGGTTTTGTTTTAACTCTTTTAACTTCATTTTTACTCTTTGATGCCATCTTGTCTATAAGACTAAATTTTTTATATTCTTCATTTTTAGTTTTTATTTCTTCCCTTTTGCTTTTTTGGCAAGGTATGTGGTCAATAGAACTTGAAAAAGAATTTAATATGAAAATTTTTCAAATGGCACTTATTTCTGCCTTGATAGTAGCTGAATTATCAACTCTTATATTTTTCTGGCCGGTAACAGTCGTTGTAGGCTCACTTTTTTTAACCAGTGGGGTATACCTTCTTTTAGGTCTAGGACAAGCCAAAATTGAAGATAGATTATTTCCAGCTGTAGTTAGAGAATACTTAACAGTAGGTTTAGTTATACTTATTGGTATGTTTTTTGCCACCAGATGGTAAAAGGGGAGTAAGGCTTCAAATACCCTATAATTATTGAGTGTGTTTTCACAGGGCAGGGAAGAGTTTTCACGAAATGATATAGTTTGATACATATGTGGATAACTATATTTTTCATTCCTTTGGAGGAGTAGACTCTCTAACTGATAACAAACTAATTTATTTATAACATAAGCCCTTCTTATTTAGGCTATCAAATTGTTCATCCAACACCCTAAGTATATGTCTATTAAAATACTATGTCGTACAATAATACTTTTACGACGTTGAATATAATGCAGAGAGTAGTGTACATAAGCAATTAATAATTTAAAATTAAGAATCAATAACTATTTTTTATGTTATTGCATTAGAGTTTTACTCACTGTTTTTGTGTTGTTATTACCGTATATCTAATATCAAGTTTCTAGCTTCTAGTTACTTATTTGACTCCCCTAAATTTTAAAAATCAGAGAAGTGCCATGTTGATCCGAAAATACGACAATATATTTAAATGATGTACTAGTCGTTTTTTGATTTAGATAGGCCTTAAAATCGATTACAGAAGGTCGTATTCAAGGCCAAATTTACAGTTATTTAAAACCTTTAAATTCCTCTAATGTCCTTTATATAACATGTAATTAATTAAAATTTTCAATTTTTTAAACAATATTATAATTTATAGAAATTTGTTGTTAATTTTAATTTGTTTAGAAATTAGGTCAATTAGGTCAATTAGAAATTTCCCTCGCTTCGCGAGGGGACTCCTCCCCTACTTCGTTTTCATGCGTGAAAATTATTATAATTTATAGTGTCGCACAATGTTATTGACACACTCCCTAGATAGTTATAATATTTTTATAGATGAATTCTGCTCAAGGAAAAAATAGTGATATATCAAAAAAAACTGATGAATTTTTAGATTATTTGTCTGTTGAAAAAGGATGCTCCCCTCTTACAATTCGAAATTATAGACATTACTTAAATCGACTTCTTGAGTGGTTAATTACAAATCACAAACACACAGATATAAAGTCTATAAACCAAGATATTGTTCATGACTTTAGGGCATATCTAGCTAAACTTGGACTTTCCAAAAAAACTCAAGGATATCACGCAATTGCGCTACGATCTTTTTTAAAATGGTTAATTAGAAATGATTATCAAGTTATGGCACCTGATAAAATTGAACTACCCAAAATTCCTGACAGACAAATCAAGTTTTTAAATGGTGAACAAGTAGATAGACTATTGAATGCTCCAACAATAGGTAGTGATAAGCAAAGCTTGTCACTCAGACTCATGAGTCTTCGTGATAAAGCAATCTTAGAAGTTTTGTTTTCCACAGGTCTTCGTGTATCTGAGCTGACAAGCCTTAATATTGAAAAAATTGATTTTGATAGACGAGAATTTGGTATAACAGGTAAAGGTGGAAGAGCAAGAGTGGTTTTTCTATCCTCTAGGTCATCTGATTATTTGAAAAGATATCTAAATGAAAGAAAAGATCATTTTAAACCACTCTTTATACGTCACAAAGGTAAAATTGATCCAACGGTGGAGGATGAAAAAATGCGTCTCACTCCCCGATCGATAGAAAGATTATTAAAAAAATATGTTAGGAAAGTCAAACTTCCAATTGAAGCTACTCCTCACACAATCCGTCACAGTTTCGCCTCAGATTTGCTTAATGCAGGTGCTGATTTAAGAAGTATTCAAGAGATGTTGGGGCATAAGAATATATCAACTACACAAATTTATACCCATGTTACAAACAAGCAACTCCATGATATACACGAAATCTTTCATGGAAGAGGAAAATAAGATGAATAATAAAATAGCATATATTTGTTGAAGAAGAAAGAGAAACCACTAAAGGTGCAAAAACTTTTAATATATTACTAACAGGTTATGGTGGGTCTGGTCATTCTGGAGGAGGACTAATGGACGCTATAATTATTGTTCATGTTAATGTAACTGACAAGAAAGCAAATATAATTTCTTTCCCTCGTGATTTTTGGTTTTCAGGACATAAAATAAACGCTGATCCATCATTAAAAGATGCGCTAACAGGGGTTACTGGTTTGCCTATCTCTCACTCTATATCTGTTGATTTTAATTCTTTTGTTAAAATGATTGATTCAATGGAAGGGATTGCAGTAGATGTTGGAAAAGAATATATAGATAATTTCTATCCAGTTCGTGGACTTGAAAATGAACTTTGTGGAAAGTCGGCTGATGAAGTTGTCAGTTTACATGTAAAATATTCAGGTTTTGAACTTGAAAAACAATTTACTTGTAGATATGAAACCATCTCATATAGTGTGGGATTAACTCAGATGAATGGTGAAGAATCTTTAAAATATGTTAGAAGTAGGCATGGTGATGGAGATTTTGGAAGAAGTATGCGCCAGTTTGAAGTATTAAAAGCAATTTTACAAAAAGCAAATATTAAAGATACATCTAGTGTATTTAGCTTTGTTAATACGGATTTGGATTTAAATAAAGTAAATGAAATATTAACTGATATTGGAAATCCATTGGATTATGCCATCTCATATTTGGGAGTATCCGATCAGAATGTATTAACTCAGGGTAAAAGTTCTGCGGGTGCTTATATATTGGTTCCAAAAGAAGGACAAAATATTAAGGAATATATTAAAAATAGTATGTAGTTTTAAAATATTACCAAGTGAATTCTGGGTATTCATCAAGTGGAGTAGGTTTTTCTGCGTTTAGCGCTTTTTGTGTTTTCCATCGTTCGTATATTTGAATAACTTGATTTTTTGTTTTTGGTCTAGATTTATGTTTATTATTATATATTCCTGGTGGACCTGGTTCCTTTTTGTATGTTTTACTTATGGCTTTTAAATTTTGATACTTTTTAACTTTAAGTATTAGATTTGGATCCTTAACTTTCCTTAATTCCTTCTCGGCTTCTTCGTAGCCTATTATCTTTTTAGTTGCAAGCGTGCTTATTTCCATAAACACTTTTGGATGTTTAGAAATTTCCTCATCCATTGCTTGGGTTGATGGAAAGCCAAGATTAAATGCTTCACCAGCTCGTTCTCCTCGAAAATCTTGTGGGGGCTCATTATGAAGCGTATCATACTGTCTTTGTTTCTCTGCTTTTACTCGTTCATTTGCAATTTGAAATGCTTCTGTATTTTCGATATTGTTTTTCATCCTTTATCTTATTTCGTACGAAAGTGTAACTGTAACTGATATTTCTGTTTCGCCAGCTTGAATATTTGCAATTTCAGAAATACCTATAGATGAATCTTTAGTCATCATGGCAACAGGTCTTGGATAATCGACATCTTGTGACTCTGTTACATTAATTATTTTTCCAAGCGTTATTCCTGAAGCTTTGGCAAGACTCTCAGCCTTACTTTTTGCTAAACTAACTGCTTCTTCACGAGCTTTTTGAGTTAATTCTTGTTTAGTTTTTTCATTAACCTCAAAAGATATATTTCCAATTACATTAGCTCCTAATTCTGTAGCAATTGTCAAAACTTCATTGACAATGTTAAAATCAACGATTTCAACCTCGTAGTTTGTCGAAACTCTGTAGCCATTAATTCTATATGGAATTGAATCGTAATTATATTCAGGATTCACACTATAATTTGTTGTCTTTATATCTTTTTCGTCAATTCCTAATTTTTTAAGTTCAGAAGTTAAACCTTTTGATTTTTTGTTAACATCATCTTGTACTAACTTGAGCACTGGACCTTGTGCTTCAATTCCTAGGCTCACTTTTGCAATATCAGGCACAATTGCTGCTTTTCCTGTTTCAGTTACCATCATTGGCTCACCCTTGGTTTGTGTCAAAACAGAAATTGGAAGACTTGGCCCAAATTTTGAGTAGATAAAAAGAAGTACAAAAAAGATAATAATTGATCCCACGAATTCAACTCTTCTTTCCATAACATAAATATATTAGTAATTGATCAATTTATCAATAAGTGATTTAATTAAAGTATGACAAAAAAGAATGAAAACACTTTTGAAATTATAAAAGAAGCTGTTAAGGTAGCTTTGGGTGAAATGGATATAACCACCAAAGATGACTTGAAATACTTACCTGACAAGGATACCTTTTTTGAAGAAACTTTAAAAATTATGAAACGGTTGGATAATATTGAAGAACAAACAAAAATGTTAAGTAATAGAACTTATGATAATACTGACAAAATCGAAAAACTTCAAAAAATTCACCCTCACAATTCTCACCAAGTTTTTGCATAAAGATTTAAACCACTTCTTCCTCTTCCCCTGTTTTGTCAATTATAGTGGCTGCAGCAATAGAATCTCCTTTATTTGCAAATCTCATAATAATAACTCCTTGTGTTGCCCTGCCTAACTGTGGAATGTTTTTAACAGGTAGTTTTATCACTTGCCCTTTTTTAGAAGTTATTACTAATTGGTCTGATTTTTCGGTTACCATGGCTGCACAAGCAAGTTCACCAGTTTTTTCTGAAACTACACAAGCTTTAAGTCCTTTACCTGCCCTTTTTTGGATAGGAAAAAGGTCGAAACGAGTCCTTTTTCCTAGTCCATGAATTGAAATTGTTAAAATATCTCTAAAGATCTTTTTTCTTTTGTCAATCATTTTTTCTAATTTTTCTGGAAAAACTTCCATTCCAATTACACTATCTCCCTTATCAATTTTTACACCAGTTACACCAGTTGTTGCTCTACCCATAGGTCTAACATTTCCCTCTGGAAATCTAATAGACATACCCTTTTTAGTTAAAAGCATGATGTTATCTGACCCATAGGTTAAGTGAGCTGATATCAAACTGTCGTTGCCATGAAGTTTAATTGCAATTAAACCATTTGCGCGTAAATTTTCATAATGCTTTAATTCAGTTTTTTTAATAACTCCTGAAGCAGTGGCAAGTACTAAGTGTTTTGCTCCTAATGTTTTATCCATTGGCAAAATTGATTTGATGACTTCACCACTTTCAAGATTTAGAAAGTTAACTAATGCCTGTCCTTTTGCTTGACGAGAGGACTCAGGTATTTCATATACTTTTGTACCAAAAACACGACCTTTGTTGGTAAAGAATAGTATTTGATCATGAGTTGAAGCAGTTACCAAATGATCAATTTCATCTTCTTCTTTGGTGGTCATCCCGATTACCCCTTTACCACCCCTTCTTTGTGCTTTATAAGTGTTTTTTGGAACTCTCTTGATATAACCTGTTTTTGTGACTGTTACCAAACAATCTTCTTTGGCTACTAAATCTTCTTCAGAAAACTCCCCGATTTTACTTTTATAGATCTTTGTTTTTCGACTATCTCCAAATTTTGCTTTAAGTTCAGTCAGTTCAGTATTTATTATTGTTAAAATCCTTGCAGGATCTTTTAATATTGCAACCAATTCATCAATCAATTTTTTCAAATCTTCATATTCATTTTCAATTTTTTCTCTTTCCAAAGCAGCCAAGCGTCTAAGTTGCATATCAAGTATTGCTGTTGCTTGAATTTCCGATAACTTAAATCTTGTTATCAAATTTGTTTTTGCTTCTTCTTGGGTTTTACTTTCTCTAATTGTTTTAATTACTGCATCTAAATTATCAAGTGCTATCTTTAAACCTTCTAATATATGAGCTCTTCTTTTTGCTTCAGTTAGTTCAAAAATTGTTCTTCTAACGACTACTTTTTGTCTGTGTTTAATGTATTCAACTAATATTTGTTTTAAATTTAAAGTATGAGGTGTTCCATCAACAAGAGCAACAAAGTTGGCAGGAAATGTGGTTTGTAGCCTTGTATGTTTATAGATATTATTTAAAACAGATTTTGGTTTAGCATCTTTTTTAAGATCAATAGCAACTCTCATACCATCTTTATCAGATTCATCTCTTAAATCTGCAATTCCTATTAATTTTTTATCTTTTACAAGTTCTGCAATTTTTGCAACCATCTCAGCCTTATTTACTTGATATGGAATCTCAGAAATTATAATCTGGGACCGTTTTTCACCGCTTATAATTTCTGCAATACCACGAACTACTATTCTTCCCCTGCCTGTTGCATACACCTCTTTTAGAGAATTTGCATCATAAATTGCTCCACCTGTTGGAAAATCGGGACCTGGAAGAATATCTGTTATTTCATCAATTGTGGCGTCGGTTTCAAAAGAAATACTTTTTGGATCGACTTCATCTTGTGTAAACGATTTTGCTTCACCTGCTGCAATTAAATTTATCTTTTTGATTACAAAATCATTTTCAGTTGCATGAATTTCTTCATTTTCTATTGTAACTCTTCCTTTTTTAATTATATCAAGAATTGCATTAACTACTTCAGTTAAATTGTGTGGCGGAATTTTAGTAGCCATTCCAACAGCAATACCTTCAGAACCCATAAGAAGCAAGTTAGGAAGTAGAGCAGGTAAAAAAGTAGGTTCTTTCAAAGTTGCATCAAAATTATCAATATAATCAACTGTATCCTTTTCCATGTCAGCCAAGATGTATTCTGAAATTGCAGACAACTTCATTTCACTATACCTCATGGCTGCAGCAGAATCTCCATCGACTGAGCCAAAATTTCCTTGACCTTTAAGTAGTGGATAGCGAAGTGAAAAGTCTTGCACCATTCTTACTGCCGTGTCATATACAGCTGTGTCGCCATGGGGATGATATTTACCCAAAACTTCTCCAACAACTTTTGCAGATTTAGAAAAAGGACCAGTATGTTTTAGACCCATTTGGGCCATGGCGTAAAGTATTCTTCTATGTACTGGTTTTAAACCATCACGGACGTCAGGAAGAGCACGAGCAACAATGACACTCATAGCATAATCAACATATGATTTAGATAATTCTGAAGTTATTTCAATTTGTTTAATTTTACCAATTTCCATGCCTAGTAATTTTAGCTTGTTTAATTACTTGAAGCAAGGGGAAATGTTTTAATCTTATATCTATCTAATGCTTGAAGAAACTGCTTTGACAACACTCTTGTTAAATGGACTTGGAATTATCTTTTCGGGAGTTGGAAATTTTATTAATCTAGCTAAATTTACTGCTGCAGATATTAACATTTTGTTGGTTATCTTTTTTACTTTATTGTCTAGCGCCCCCCTAAAAATTCCAGGAAAAGCTAGAACATTATTTATCTGATTATCAAAATCACTTCTTCCTGTTGCAACAATCATTGCCCCACCTAGTTTTGCCTCGTCTGGCATTATCTCAGGTGTCGGGTTTGCCATGGCAAATACTATTGCTTTAGGATTCATATTCTTTATATCTTCTACATTTACCAAATTACCCTTACTAACACCAATAAAAACATCTTTGTTTTTAATTATTTTGTGGATATCACCAATTTCATTATTTTTATTTGTAATTTTAGCTAATCGTATTTTTTCATCACTCAAATCCTTTCTTTTATTTGAGATAGCTCCCATAGAATCACAAATCACAATATTTTTAAATCCATATTCTAAAAGTAAATAAGAAACTGCTGTCCCAGCTGCTCCTGCTCCGTTTATGGCAATTTTAACTGTTTTATCTTTTTTAGCTACTTTTAAAGCGTTAATTAATGCAGCTAGTACTACAACCGCAGTTCCGTGCTGGTCATCATGCATTACTGGGATATCTAATTCTTTAATCAATCTTCTTTCTATCTCAAAACATCTTGGTGCCTTTATATCCTCTAAATTTATTCCTCCAAAGACAGGAGCTATATTTTTAACCAATTTAATAATCTCCTCGTTATTTTGGGTATCAAGACAAATTGGAAAAGCATCAACATTAGCAAACTTTTTAAAAAGTGCTGCTTTTCCTTCCATAACGGGAATCGCTCCATATGCACCAATATTACCAAGTCCTAAAACCGCTGATCCATCCGAAACTATAGCTATTGTATTTGATTTAAGAGACAAAATAGATGCCAATTTATTGTTTTTAAAAAGTTCTAGACTGACTTTGGCTACACCTGGAGTGTAGGCAAGAGATAAATCATCCTTATTATTAATTGGAGATTTTAACTCAGTACCAATTTTACCCTTGTATTTTTTATGGTATGCAATTGAGTCCATATAATAAGGGTAGTATATAATACATTTTACAAATGTATACAGAAGTAATTTTTGACCTTGAGACACAAAAGTTTTTTGATGAAATTGAAGGTTTTGACCCTTCTAACCTTGGTGTGTCTGTTCTTTCACTTTATGTTCGTACCTTAGATAAAGATTTTAAAGAGATTAAGGGAGAAATGGTTTCTTTTTTTGAGGATGAAGTTTCTAAATCTTGGCAATACTTTAAAAATGCAGATAGAATTATTGGTTTTAATTCCAAAAAATTTGATCTTCCTGCTCTAAAAACATATTTACCTATAGAAATTACCAAACTCCCCCATCTTGACATATTGGAACATGTAAAGGAAATTAACGGTAAAAGAGTTTCTTTAAATGCAATCGCCAAGGAGACATTGGGTAGTAATAAAGCTGATGATCCGGCAAATGCAATTATTTATTGGCAAAAGAGAGATAAAGAGTCGCTAAAGAAACTCAAATTTTATTGTGAGGAAGACGTTAGGTTGACTAAAGAAATTTATGACTATGGCCTAAAAAATAAAAAGCTTCACTTTAAAGATTTTTGGAATGATACAAAAACAATTGATGTAGATTTTAGCTATTCTGAAATTAAACCAAAAATGGAGCAATCAGAAGAGCAACAATGTTTATTATTTTAATCATTGGATTAATTGCAGGCCCTGCTGTATCTTTATAAGGATCCCCTACAGTATCTCCTGTTACCGCAGCTTTATGAGCTTCACTTCCTTTACCTCCAAAATTACCAGCCTCAATATATTTTTTTGCATTATCCCAAGCAGCTCCACCTGTAGTCATTGAAATACCAACAAAAAGTCCAGTAATAATAGTTCCAACTAGTAAACCACCTAAAGCTTGTGCGCCTAGCAAGAATCCTACTAAGATTGGAGAAACTACTGGTAAAAGTGCGGGAACAACCATCTCTTTAAGTGCAGATTTGGTTACAATATCAACAGCCTTACCATATTCTGGTTTTGCCTTTCTAGTCATAATTCCAGGTATTTCTTTAAATTGTCTTCTAATTTCTTCAACAATAGATTTAGCAGCTTTTCCAACAGCTTCCATTGCCAGAGCTCCAAACATATAAGGAATAGAACCACCAATAAATAGGCCAATTAAAACCCTAGGATCAGAAAGTGAAAAATTACCAACCCCTATTCCAGATTTAGCCAATTCATCAATAAAACTTGCAAAAAGGACTAAAGCTGCAAGACCTGCAGAACCAATTGCGTAGCCTTTTGTAACAGCTTTTGTGGTGTTTCCGACTGCATCTAAGGCATCTGTAACATTTCTAACTTTTTCTGGCTGGTTTGTCATTTCAGCAATCCCACCAGCATTGTCAGTAATTGGCCCAAATGCATCTATTGCAACCACAATTCCTGTTAAAGAAAGCATAGCCATGGCGGCAAGAGCTATACCATAAAGACCTGCCAATGAAAAAGACCCCAATATTGCAAGAGAAATTAAAATGATAGGGGGAAATGTAGATTTCATTGATATAGCCAAACCGGCTATGATGTTTGTTCCATGTCCTGTAGTTGAAGCCTCTGAGATATATTTAACTGGTCCAAAACTTTTAGAAGTAAAGTACTCTGTAATTAATACCATACCAATAGTAACAGCAATCCCAATTAAAGTAGAAAGATAAAGATTTAGGTTTGAAAAATAACCGTTTCCAGACATGAAGATTTTGGTAATATACCAAAAAGACACAATTGAAACAATTGAAGCTGCAGCAAGACCTTTATATAAAGCTTTCATGATAGCCTTATCTTTTCCAACTTTTACAAATAAAGTTCCAATAATTGAGGCAAAAATTGCGCTAGCACCAATTGCTAATGGGAAATAAAAAGCGCTTGGATTACCACTAAATATTGATGAGCCTAGTAACATTGAGGCAACTGCTGTAACAACATATGTTTCAAAAAGATCAGCTGCCATACCAGCATCATCTCCTACATTATCTCCTACTAAATCAGCAATAACTCCTGGATTTCTTGGATCGTCTTCAGGGATTCCCGCCTCAATCTTTCCGACCATATCTGTCCCAACATCAGCTCCTTTAGTATAAATTCCACCGCCAAGCCTTGCAAAAACTGAAATTAATGAACCACCAAAACCTAGAGCAATTAAGGGAGTTAAATTTGCAGTTTGATTTAAAAGTGTTAACAAAAGGTACGTTCCTGCTACAGCTAAAAGAGCAAGACCTGCAACCATGAGTCCTGTTACAGATCCACCTGAAAAAGCTGTGGTTAAAGCTGGACCTATCCCCTTTTGTGCAGCTTTTGCGCATCTAACATTGGTTCTAACTGCTACATTCATTCCGACAAAACCAGCAATTGCTGATAATAATGCTCCGATTAAAAAGGAAATAGCTGAAAGTGAACCTAATGTAAGCCACATTAATACGAATATTGCGAGTGATATAAAACCAATGACAGTATATTGTCTTTTTAAGTAGGCTGATGCTCCTTCTGCAATTGCATCTGCAATTTCTATCATGTCAGGAGTTCCTTTAGGAAGCTGCAATATTTTATATGTTAAATATGCTGAATATAAAACAGCAATTACTGCACATGCCACTGAAAAAATTAAATAATTCATAAAGTTAAATTTATAATAAAGTGATTATATCAATTTTCTAACATATTCCAAGTCCTAAACATCAAGTGTTGCAAGTTTGGCGTGGGTTTGAATGAATTTTTTACGAGGAGGTACTTCTTCTCCCATTAACATTTCAAACATGTTACTAGCATCCTCCATACTATCTATAGTTATTTGTTTTAAAGTTCTGGTTTTTGGATCCATTGTTGTTTCCCAAAGTTGACTTGCATTCATTTCTCCAAGACCTTTATATCTTGAAATTGTTACTTTTTTCTCACCATATTTTTTCATTAATTCATCTTTCTCTTCATCATTGAAAAGATAAACTGATTCTTTACCTGAAGTAATTTTATATAATGGTGGAAGAGCAATATATAAGTAGCCTCTGGTGATAATTTCTGGCATATGACGGTAGAAGAAAGTCAATAATAGAGTTTTAATATGTTCTCCGTCAACATCTGCATCGGTCATAATAATAACTCTGTGGTATCTAATCTTGTCATAATTTATTGTATCCCCTATCCCGACACCTAAGGCTATAATTAGATTTTTAATACCTTCAAATTTAATAATAGTATCAAGTCGTGCTCTTTCTGTGTTTAAAATTTTCCCTTTTAGGGGAAGAATCGCCTGGAATTTACGGTCTCTTCCTTGCTTTGCCGATCCACCGGCAGAATCTCCCTCAACGATATATATTTCAGAAATTGATGCATCTTTACTTTGGCAGTCTGCAAGTTTTCCTGGAAGAGATGCACCATCTAGAGCTCCTTTTCGAAGTACTGCATCTTTTGCAGCACGTGCTGCAAGTCTTGCTTTTGCAGCTAAGGTAACCTTGTCAATTATTTTTTTGACATCTTGTGGATGTTCTTCAAAATATTGATCAAGACCCTCTTTAACACAGATAGAAACAAACCCAGAAACTTCAGGATTATTTAATTTTGCTTTTGTTTGAGATTCAAACTGTAATGTTTCTGAAGGCATTTTAATATAAACAACTGCAGTTAGACCCTCTTTTAAATCATCTCCTGTTAGAATCATTTCATCTTTTCCGTTTTGGCTCTTTTTAACATAATCCGTAATAGCTCTTGTTAGTGCGGTTCTAAAACCAGTAATATGAGTTCCGCCGTCAGTTGTAAAAATTCCGTTGACAAATCCTTTTACATTCTCGTTAAATCCATCAGTGTACTGAATGGCTACTTCTGTATTAATATCTCCATTATTTTTTGAAATATAAATAACATTAGAAAGAACATTTTTACCTCTATTTGAGTGAGCCACAAGAGATTTTATTCCACCTTCAAAGTAGTAACTTGCTTCATCCCCATCTCTTGCATCTTTTAGATTAAAAGCTAGTTTTGCAACTAAATATGCTCTATCACGAAGAAGATTTTTTATTTTATTTTTTTCAAAAGTTAAATCCTTAAATATTTCATTGTCAGGCATAAATGAAGTGATAGTTCCTGATTTTTGAGCATTAATATTTATATTCCAGTCTTTTATCTGTGATTCTGATGCTTCTGATACTTTTTTAAGCGGGACTCCCCTTTTATATTCTTGATAGAAAACTTTTTTATCACGAATTACACAAACTCTAAAATAAGAAGATAATGCGTTAACAACTGATGCACCTACGCCATGTAAACCTCCTGAAACCTTATATGCTCCTCCTCCAAATTTACCTCCAGCGTGAAGTTTTGTCATAGTCAGTTCCAAAGCAGATACGCCACTTTTGTGTAGGTCAATTGGAATACCTCGGCCGTTATCACGAACTTCAGCAGAACCATCTTCATGGATTTGAACCCAGACTTCTGTGGCAATGCCTGCAAAACTTTCATCAACTGAATTATCAATAATTTCTCTTAAACATTCATGAAGACCTCTTGTATCAGTTGAGCCAATATACATCCCTGGTCTTTTTCGGACAGGTTCAAGACCTTCTAAAACCTGAATTTGACTTGCATCATATTTATCCGCCATGTATATTAATTTACAATTACCAATTTACAATTTCCAATCAATTAACAATTAATCATTATATCATTGAAAATTCAATGAAAATTGATAATTAAAAATTGAAAATTATCTCTGGCTGTTCATTTTAACAACTAAATTTAGTAACTGCAACGAGACATTACCATTTGCTTTTAAATTTTTCAGAGACTGTAAATAATTTTCTTGATTTTGAAAAATATTTTTTTCATGATCTATATATATTAGATTTTCAACAAATTTAATCGCCTCTCCCCTATCTTTAATATTCAACGCATCCTTGTAGTTTGCGTTTTTGTCATACATCTTATATCTTAGATCTTGGATCTTAATTACTTGGCATCGAGATACTATTGTTGGTAATACATTCTCCAAATTGCTAACTGTTAATACATAAATCAAATTCTTGTTTGGTTCTTCTAAATTTTTAAGAAAAGCATTTTGTGTTTCTACTGTAGCTTTATCAATATCTTCAATGATAATTGCAGTTTTTAGAGCGAAGCTAAACTTAACAAATTTTTTAAGTTCTCTAACATCATCAATTTTTTGTAATCTAAACGGAATCTGTTTTGCCTTTTGTTTTGTGGCAAATTCTTTTGGATTTGTATTAATTAACAAAAACGCATGCATATTTATATAAACATATGATATCATTAATGCATGCCCAATACTGCCATTGCTACAGGAAATAGTCTTTCAGATATTTTAATTTCGATGGGTGCTTTAACTGAAGAACGTGCCAAACAGATTAAAATGGCTGAGGTGCAGTATGGCACCACTCAAGAAGAAATTATTAAAAAACAAAATTTAGTCTCAAATTCAGATCTCGTTCGCGCCAAAGCAACACTTTATAACATTCCTTATGCAGACCTCGCTACTTCCCCATCATCTCCTGAAGCCATGTCTGTTTTAGCGCAAGACATTTCTTCTAAGTTTAATATTTTTCCACTTGCAATAGATAAACTTGCAAAAACAATTACCCTTGCCATGGCAGACCCGCTTGATTTAACTGCTATTGAGTTTGTAGAAAGAAAAACAGGCCTTAGAGTTAAACCTGTAGCTGTTGAAGAAGATAAATTGGGGGATGTTATAACAACAAGATATCAGACATCACTTTCTCAAGAAGTTACAGAAGCCCTAAAAGATGTTGCACCTGAGAAAAAATCAAATATCAAAGATAATTTAAAAATTGGTTTTATTAAAGAAGAAAAAATTTCAGAAATAGTATCTCATATTTTAGAATTTGCAGTAAAATCAAGGTCTAGTGACATTCATATTGAACCAGAAGAAAGGTCCACCAGGGTTAGATATAGAATAGATGGAATTTTAGTTGAAAAATTAACTATTCCAAAAGAATTGCATGAATCATTAACTTCTAGAATAAAGATTCTCTCGGGAATGAAAATTGATGAAAAAAGAATTCCTCAAGATGGTAGATTTAATTTTAAAGCGGCAGGTGAAGACACTGACCTTCGTGTTTCTTCACTTCCTACAACGTGGGGTGAAAAGATTGTTATGCGTCTTCTTAAAAAAACAGGCGGTGTCCCCGATCTTCCTACTCTTGGTCTTCGTGGAAAAGCTTTAAAAAATTTACAAGATGCAATACTCCGGCCTCATGGAATTATTATGATTTGTGGCCCAACAGGGTCAGGTAAAACTACAACTCTTTATTCAATCATAAGTAAAATAAATACTCCTAAGGTAAATATTGTTACTTTGGAAGATCCTATTGAATATAAAATGGTTGGAGTTAATCAAGTTCAAATTAATCCCGCAGTAGGTCTTACTTTTGCTTCAGGACTTAAATCATTTTTAAGACAGGATCCAAATATTATCTTGGTGGGAGAAATTAGAGATCAAGAAACTGCAGATCTTGCCATACAAGCATCTTTAACCGGGCATTTGGTTTTTTCTACACTTCATACCAATAATGCTGCCGGAGCTTTGCCTCGTATGCTTGACATGGGAGCCGAGCCTTATCTTTTGACTTCTTCAATGACTGCAATTATGGCTCAAAGAGTTGCCAGAAAAATTCATGAAGATTGTAGAGAAAATTATGAACTTGATCCAAAAGTCATTGAAGAAATGAAAAGCGTCCTCGGGCCGCTGTGGCCAAAAGACGCATTATCAAAAATCTCAAGAGGTAAAGGTTGTCAGGCTTGTGGCAATTCAGGCTATTATGGGAGAATTGGTATTTTTGAAGTTTTGCCAGTTAGCGATTCTATTGGTAAAATGATTCTTGAAAGATCTCCTGCATCAGAAATTGAAACTAAAGCAAAGGAAGAAGGTATGATAACATTAAAACAGGACGGTTATTTGAAAGTTTTAGCTGGTGAAACAACGATTGAAGAAATATTGCGTGTAGCACAAGAATAAGATGGACGCAAAAAACTTACTGGAACAAACAATTGATTTAAAAGCATCCGACTTGCATTTGGTGGCGGGTGTTCCTCCTATGGTTAGATTAGATGGCGACTTAAAATCAATTGCAGACAATGCTATTTTAACCCCCGATATTATAAATGAAGGATTAAAACAAATATTAACAAAAGACCAACTTGAAAGATTTAGCGTAAATAAAGAAATTGATTTTTCATTATCATTTAGCGAAAAGGCAAGATTTAGAGTGAATGCCTATACCCAAAAAGGATCAATGGCGGCTTCATTTAGAAGGATTCCTTTGGAAATTCCAGAAATTGATTCGTTAGGTTTACCTCCTATAGCCAAAAGTTTTACTGATTTAAGGCAAGGATTGGTGCTTGTTACAGGGCCAACTGGACATGGAAAATCAACCACACTTGCTGCCATAATAAATGAAATAAATAAAAACAGAGCATCTCATATTGTGACCATTGAAGACCCAATAGAATTTGTATTCAGACCAATTAAATCAATCATTTCCCAGCGTGAGATGAGATCTGATACCCATTCATGGCAGGTTGCTTTAAGATCAGTCCTACGCGAAGATCCTGATGTTGTCTTGGTTGGTGAAATGAGAGACTTTGAGACTATCTCAGCGGCAATGACAATTGCAGAAACAGGGCATTTAGTTTTTGGGACACTGCATACTAATTCTGCTTCCCAAACAGTTGATAGAATTGTTGATGTTTTTCCTGAAAACCAACAGAACCAGATAAGATTACAACTATCATCGATCTTAGAGGCTGTATTTTCCCAAAGATTAATAAAAGCAAGCGCTGGTGGACGCCTCGTTGCTCATGAAGTAATGCTTGGAACAACAGCCATAAAAACTGCAATTAGAGAAGGTAAATCGCACCAAATTGATTCAATTATTCAAACTTCGCTAGAGGCTGGTATGTCAACGCTTGAACATTCGCTTTCTAGTCTTGTTAAAACAAATAAAATTACTATTGAGACTGCACAAGAATGGACAGTACGGCCTGATGAATTAAATAGATTAATCAAAGGTAGTCTCTAAGAAAATGAAACGATTCAACTACAAAGCAAAGAATAAAGTTGGAAAATTGGTAACTGGAGAAGTTGAAGCTGTGGATGAAATTAATGCTGCAAGGTTAGTTCATGGAAAAGGACTTTTAGTACTATCTATAAAACAAGTTTTTGAAAATCCAATTGTTTTTATTAAAAATTTAAAAAATAGAATTACCCCGTCAGATGTTGTTACTTTTACCCGTCAATTTGCAACAATGGTAAATGCTGGTTTACCAATTACTGAGTCACTTATTATTTTAAAATCTCAAGCAAATGGGTCAATGGGTAAGGTTGTTTCCCAAATATTAGCTGACATTGAAGGAGGAGAATCCGTTTCAAAAGCTTTTATCAAACATCCTAATGTTTTTTCTCCAACTTACATTGCCTTAGTCAAGTCAGGTGAAGTTGGTGGAGTTTTGGATACTGTTTTAGTTCGTCTTGCTGATGATATGGAAAAGCAACAAGAATTTAAAGGAAAAGTTAAAGGAGCCATGATTTATCCTATGATAATTGTTACCGGCATGGTAATAGTTGCCTTTTTAATGATGATTTTTGTTGTTCCAAGGCTTACCTCACTTTATTCAGAATTTAATGCAGAACTTCCACTACCAACTAGAATATTAATGGGAATATCTGATGCTGTTATTAAATTTTGGCCTGTAACAGTTGCTTTTTTTGTGGGTGGATTTTATGGTTTTAAAGCATATAGAAAAACTATTGCAGGAAAATTAAAAACAGACGAACTTCAATTTAAAATTCCAATTATTGGACCACTGCAAAAACAAGTTTTATTAACTGAGCTAACTAGTACACTATCTCTAATGTCTGGTGCAGGAGTATCAATTTTAGAAAGTTTAAATATAACATCAGAGGTTATGAGTAATGCTGTGATAAGTAATGCTTTAAAAGATGTTTCTCTGCAAGTTGAAAAAGGTTTTCCTGTCTCCTATGCTTTTGCAAAACACCCCGATGCTTTTCCATTTATTCTTTCTCAAATGATTGCTGTTGGTGAAGAAACTGGAAAAATGGAAGAAGTTTTAACTAAAGTAAGTCATGTTTTTGAAGTTGAATCAGATCAAAAAGTTAAAACGCTAACTGCAGCAATTGAGCCTATTGTGATGGTTCTTTTGGGGTTAGGGGTTGGCTTTTTAGTTATTGCAATAATCCTTCCAATTTACAATTTAACGAGTCAGTTCTGATATGAATATTAACCATTGGATTGCAAGTAATTCAGTTTTCGCTTTAATAACTTATAAAAATAAGTTGCTTCTATTTCATAGAGACGACAAAAAAGATATTCCATATCCCAATTATTGGCATCTCCCAGGAGGGCGGATGAATGAAAATGAAACTCCACTCCAAGCAATAAAAAGAGAACTTAAAGAAGAAATTACACATGTACCCAAAGAGCTTCAATATATTGGAGAATTTAAAAAGGATGACGGAAAATATTCATATACATTTTTGTCAACGGTCGACAATGATGAAGTAAAATTATTTAAGTTAGGACAGGACGAAGGTCAAGCAATAAAATTCTTCAATTTGAAAGAACTAACAAAACTAAAGCTTACCAGTGCTGTAAAACTTAGACTATCTAAATACAAAAGCTTAATTATCTAAAAATATTAAAGAAGCTGTTTTTTTGCCATTTTGTCTTAATAGTGATACTATAGGTAAATGTCGCTAGCTCCAAAAGAAAAGTTTGAAAATTTTAGGTATAAACCTCTTCTTATTGCCCATCGAGGGGATACTGTTCATTTTCTTGAAAATACTCTTGACGCTTTCAATTCAGCCTTTTTGAATGGGGCTGATGGAATTGAAATGGATATTCAACTTCGAAATGGAAAAATTATGATAGTACACAATTATATCTCTTCGATAGAGTCTGATTATTCAGGACTAGACGAAATTCTTAGCAAAATTCACAACAAAGGAAGGATTGAAATAGAGATTAAAGCTATGAATACTGAGATACTTCCGATTCTCAAGGATCAACTAAAACAATATTCTAAAGCAGATATAGAATTAACTACAAGTGAAGTTCCACTTTTACCATATATCAGGGATATTTTTCCTAAATTAAAATTAGGATTGATTATGCATAATTTTATTTTTCAGGACTGGATGTCTCAAGGGTTAGTTACGAACAAAATTATCGGTTGGACTAAAATGTCACAAGCAAATGTTGCGCACGTACCCTTTTCAGTTTTAAATAGATTTGGTAATGCTGATTTGGTAAACAATTTACACAAATCCGAACTATTAGTACATACCCATATCTTTAAAGGGTTTGAAGGTAAAAAAAATTTATCAGATGTTACAAAATGGAAGGTAGACCAGTGCACAATTGACGATATTAACTTGATAAATGAGTAAAACAAAAATGAAAGAAAACAAAACACAAGAAGATTCTTCTATTATAAAAGGTGTAATAGCAAAACATTTTGGAATATCGATTGATGAGTTTGAAAGCTTGGATGGTGGTTTTAATAATAAAATTTTTAAAGTAAGTTCGGAGAACGGAAAAAGTTACTTATTTAAACGATATTTTAAAGATGATAGAAATAGATTGAATAGAGAATTTTCAGCTTTTAAATATTTAAGAAGCCTTGGAGAAACAAGATTACCCGTACCTTTTTTTAAAGATGAGGATAAAGGCTATGCGGTTTACTCTTTTGAAACAGGTATAGTGAAATCTGGAAGAGAATTAGTTAAAAAGGATTTAGACAGATTCCTGTCATTTATTTTTAAAATACAAAACATTAAACCTATTGAAACAAAACAGAATTTTCCAAATGCTGTTCTTTCTACACAATCAGCTGAACAGTTTTCAAATGTAATCTTGGAAAAGATCAAAAAATTTGAAGAATTAATTAAGACACCTAAGACAAGTCCAGATATTGTTAATTTTTCAAAGGGAACCAAAGTTTTGGAACGAATTAACGGTCAAATAAAAAATCTAAAAAGAATGTCCGGTGATAGTTTCTCCGAAGAAATAGATGACTCTTTAATGAGATTAAGCCCAGTAGATTTTGGACCTCATAATGCAATTTTTAAAGATAATGGAGATGTATGTTTCATAGATTTTGAGTATTTTGGATGGGACGACCCTTCTAAAATAGTTGCAAATTTTGTAACACATGAAGGATCTTGGGGTCTATCTAATGAAAATATAAGATATTTTATAAATAAATATCGAAGTGAGTCAATGTTACCAAAAGATATTATAGATAGAGTTAAAATCTTTGTTCCTCTACAGGCATTGAATTGGATAGGTATTCTTCTTTGGAGTTTCACACCCCAAAAGTTGGAATCAAGGAAATTTGCAGATTCCAATTTTAATGAGAATAAATATATAAAATATTTATTCTCTAGAATAAAAACGCGTCTTGACCAGTTAGATGTTCTTACTATTAAATAACATGATAGAAAACCCTATTTTTGACCAAATGTTAAAAGCAAAATCGATGAATGTTGGAAAAATTCATCGACCTTTATATTTTATGGCACCGTTGAATAATACAGAAGCTAACTCAGTAGATTGGTTGAAGTTTAGAAAAAGAATTCTTCCTCTTGCTGCTCTTAAATTTGAAGGATCACACTTAGATTACTTAATTACACCAAAAAGCTATTCATTCGGTTTGAGGGATGTGAACATTTTCATTGGCGAGCCAGACAGAGATGTTTCTTCGATCACTGATCTTACTGAAGTTGAGGGTGAGAAATTACTTATTGTCAATCAAGTTATGGTGAACAAACTTTTAGATTTTGGGAATAAAAACGTCCAAATAACACTAGGTTTCAATTCTGAAGATGTTTCGCTTTTGGGAAACCATACTTTAAAAAGATTACACTCCCATATTTATTTAGTTGAAGATTCTGTGTTGAATAAAAATCTAACGTCAATATCATGGAGTGAACTAAATTGGTTTGATAGATTATCTCTTATCGAGCCATTTTCAAAAATCTTCCATGATTTTATAATATCTCTGAAGGAAAAAAAGAATTTATTTCCAAATCAAGGTTTCAGTAGGTTGGAAGAAAACTTTGGTTTTACATCTATATATTTTTCAGACACCAAGAATTTTAAAAGTTTATTCCCAGGATTAGTAAATTTATATACCAATATGAGATGCGAGTATAACAAAATTCAGGAAGTCTTCACCGATAAATCATTAGATTTTACTACTCAAAGATATATTCCAAGAGCAAGAAAAGATCGTGTTAAAAGATTAAGTACCTATTTGAATAAACAAAACTTTATATCAAGAGATTCTGTCGTATTACTTAAATATCTTGCAAATAATTTAGTGGCAGCTGCTCCAGGAAGAGAAAAGGGAATAATAACTAAAGCCAACCAGATTTGGATATCAAAAGGTTTCTCTGGAGCATTTAACTTTTCCTTTTCAAAAGAATCTCCTGAATTTAGGTTGGATATTATCCCTAGAGTCATCACCACCGCTTGTTCATCCAAAACTTTATGTAATAAAGACGTACCTATTGTATTCGGACGTGACAAAACACCAGCTACAGAAAAGGAATTATCGGAAATAAAAGATTATTGGCAAACAATTCAAAAAATTGTAGATAAAGAGTTGCCAGGAAACATTATTGATTTACAAAATATATGAAAAATATTTTTAGCAAAAATGAAATTTTAATCAGCTGTTCGTCATTAAGATCTATTAATCTTAAAACAAGTAAATTTGTATCAAGAAAAAACACTAATTTTACAATGAATGATGAATTATTTCTGCTACTTTCAAAAAAAATAAATCAATTGATAGAGAAAAACGCGTCTAAAATAGCAGAGAGAGTTAAAAAGAAATTTAGGAATGGTAAGAAAACTGATCTCAATCGGATGGTTGTAGAAGTACTTATGGCAAGAAGATATAGGGGTGGTACTAGAGAAAGTAGTGGTTTTGATATTTTGTACCAAAAAGTTTCTGATAGAATAAAAGAAAATTTACCAATTCGACTCACTATCTCTTTATTTCCTTGCAAGATACCAAATTTATTAAAGAGTGCAGATTTGTTACCAGACCTAGCAGATTTGGCTTCCTTGGCAAGATTAAAGGAAATATGTTTGGCTGTAAAATATATTTATCCAGTTGGAGCTAAATTTATTGTTTTAATGGATGGGTATCGTTTTAAACAGATTTTAAATTTTCCTGATGAAATAATTAATAAATATCAAACGACTTTGTTATTATTTTCCAAACATTTAAATTTAGAAGGATATGTCGAGCTTGTAGATTATGTTAAGACTTTAGACAAATTTCTTCCAGAAGAAATTAAATTTGAAAAAAGAAAAATCTTTTTAAAAACAAGGGCAAATTATACAAAGATGTTTGGTAAGTATATCAATCTTAAAGATCCTCTCTTAAACATTTCGAAGATTTTGAGTTCAGCTAAAGATAAAGAATTAGCAAATAAATTTATTGCCCTCTATATGTCTTTAATTTATTGCATTTATGTACATGAAATTAAATCTTCAAAAGATAAAGATAATTTAACTCTCCATGTTTTTGAAGATATATTCAACTTTAAAAATTCTAGTGAAAAAATTAATATACTTAGGCAAAAGATCGTCCATGATACATGGAGTTTTACTATAAATTATATTTCTGAAATTGTGTCTGGAAGATTAACTAAACCAGTAGAATATATATATCCAGATTCTATTAGATGCGACATGCATAATATTATAGATCGTTTAACTTTATATCCTATCAATAGATCTACAAAACTATCATCATTCCACGGAAGCGGGTATGTCGGTAAGAACTTTGATATAAATGTGGGATTTAGAATTATGTTAACGACAAAGGGTTATCTACCTGTTTATGGAAAAATTTTTAATTCAAATTACTCACACCAGCCATTTTTCTATCTAGATCCTATACTAACGGAGAGATTTGATAAATTTGATAAGAATTTTATTGAAGCTTTACAAATAAAATAGCCAAATTGCATGATAGTGTGTTGGATTTTTAGTCATTGCAATAATCCTGCCAATTTACAATTTAACGAGTCAGTTCTGACGAGTTAAAGTGCCAAACTTGTTTACAACTTGACAAGCCAATTTTAAATATACCCATAAGCCCCATAAGTTATTGACTATTTGATCATTTCTGATATAGTTCTGCTTGTATTATTCTTACGAATTTACTAAGGAGGTGATTAAATTGAAATTAATAAACAAAAATAGAGATTTGAGAGACGCTAAGCCAATGATGGAAACAAAAAGCATCAAAATGGAAACTTCTGACTGTGATTCAGCATGTACAGCGGATTGTGCACAAAGTTGTGGTTGTGAGTCTGATTGTGCAGCAAGCTGCGGTTGTGAAGGTTCAGGTGGTTCAGGTGAATAACACAAAAAGTGATACAGAATCTATATAGCGAAAGTGAGCAAGATATAGATAGGACTTTATTGTCTTTGTCTTGTCTTGTCGATAAGGATTACGGATTAATTAAAAAAATTAAAAGAGTTCGTCAATATTATGATGAACCTAAATTTTGGTATTATTCTGCTGATCTAAATGATTTATTTTTAAAAAATGATGGTAGACATTTTCACTCAAAGTCTTCGGGAGCTTCACTTCATTCACAAAAGGAGGCATTGTTAAAATCCTTGTGTGAATCTACAGAAAGATATTGTAACTTCTTTTTTAAAAAAGAATCAACTTTTACTACGAAATCAATTAATCATATGAATTGTAATTTTATTGATCCTAGATCAATATCAGCTTTTTCGAAAAACCAACTTAAGAAGGATGAATTTAAAAAATTCAGAATTGACAATAATTCTGTTTTTAGATGGACCGATTGTATTTCTCTATTAGTTGATAAACAATATCTGATACCTTCACAATTTATATATCTTTCATATCCATATCTAAAGAATGAGCCATCTATTTATTCAGCTATCAGTACGGGAGTGGCAGGTGGTGCAAACATCTCAGCTGCTATAGTTCGAGGAATTTGTGAAGTTGTTGAACGTGATTCGTTTATGATTTTTTATCTTAATAAAATTACACCTTCAAAAATTAACCTTAGAAATATAGATAATCCTGAAATTAGAAAGTTACAATTGATTTTAGATAGGTATAAATTTGAAGTTGTAGTGTTAGATATTACAACAGACATTAAAATTCCAACTATTGCATCAATTATAATAAATCGCTGTGGAATTGGTAAGGCTGTATCTGTCGGACTAAAATGTGATTTTGATATAATCAAAGCAATTAGTGGATCTATTGAAGAAGCACTTCATACACGATCATGGCTTAGATCAAGTTTTGAAGATGAGCCAATGAAAGTTAATATCCAGGATTTACAAAAAAGTTCAGATATCAAACTAAGAGGTTTCTTGTGGTATGGCACAGAAGCAATTAAAAATATCAATTTTTGGATAGAAAATGCAAATATAAAAGATATTAATTATTCTAGTAATCTAATGAAATCAGGGGAAAAACTAAAAACGTTAATTGAAATATTTAAAAATAAAAAATATGACTTATATTATAAAGATATAACTATAGAAAAATTTAAAAAACTTAATTATCATATTGTAAAAGTAATTATTCCAAAAATGCAACCGATTTACCTTAATGAAAAATATCCACTATTAGGTGGAGATAGGCTATATAGTATTCCTGAAAAACTTGGATTTAAAAGAAAATTAGAGTTGAATTTAAATAAATTTCCTCATCCATTTTTATAAAATATGACAAAAATAAATGACAAAATTGAAAGTTTAATTGAATGCGTTGAAGGACTATCTAATTCACGAAAATTTCATATATCTACAAATATTGATGATTTTAAAGCGTTTAAGAAAACTCCTCGAGAGTCATGGCCATCAGAATGGAAAAAAGTGTATCACAAAGCATATCCTAGGTTTGATCAATTGATTCTACCTACCCCAACAGCAATTAAAATAGATCTTGAAAAAACAATTTTGGAAAGAGAATCATTCAGAAACTTTGCTAGTAATAGAATAAATCTTAATAAATTTTCTGATCTT
>ERZ1292625.393-Hain-H41-01um-R1-393-length-67535-cov-24_pt1 | contig 67535 bp, 77 predicted proteins | sample MGYA00564400_ERZ1292625 | MGnify/ENA primary metagenome ERZ1292625 (study PRJEB36523, sample SAMEA6512639) | groundwater metagenome | collected 2019-01-08 | study: AquaDiva: Metagenomics assemblies of 32 groundwater samples | reverse complement strand
GACCAAGCGACGGTCTCCAACGATCCGAACGCGATGCCGACCACCGACGCGATGAAAGCCGCGCACGCGATTTGCGAAAAGCGGACGCTCTCGATTCCCAAGCCACCACGGCGCTTGGAATCCATCCAGGAACTCAAAGAGCAAAAAGTCCCCGACGCGCAAATCGCGCTGATTAAGGGCTGGCTGCATAGCGACGGCAGCCCCGACACCGATATGGTGCGCGCCGCGATGGCCGATCCCGCCAAATACGACAAGCTCTATCGAGACGACGTGGCCGACGCCAAAACCCAAGCGTTGCTCGAAGCCGACGCGCGTACGGGTGCCGGCGTGGAAAGCAAAATGGCACGCCACGAACAGCTTCGCAATCAAAAGGCCCATGAAACGGCCAAGCAATTGATTGAGCAAGGGCTGAATGTGAGCCAAGCCGCCGACGTGCTGGCGTGCTCCGAAGATGACGTGATTCAGCAGTGCATGGCCGAGGGTATGGAACTCACCGAAATCTATCAGCAACGCGGTGGCGCTCTGGATATGCGGCCCGAGCTGTCCGAGGAAGCCCAGCGGAGCATGGCCGGGCAACAAAACATGGCCGGACGCAAGTACAGCCCTGAGAAGCTCGCCGCGGAAGCGGAAGAAAGTTTGGCAAAATTCAACGCGGTGTCGCCCGATTTACGTGCGCGGATCGTGATGGCCTACGAAAAGGATTTTGCCGCGAATCAAATCGCCAATATGTATTCGCTGCCGCTTGCCACTGTTACCGACGTGCTCTCCGAGGCCGGGCTGTTGCCGCCTGAAAGCAGCGAAGCCGCCTAATAGCGGGGGGCAACCATGGGCGAGGAAACCACCCCGCAACCGCCGTCGGACGGTGCGTTGGAAAAACGCTCCTACGTGAAAATCCGTCCCGAGCAGTACGAAGAAATCGGCAAGTTGTGGGCGCAAGGGAAAACCTATCGGTGGATCGCCCGCAAGTTCAACTGCTACGAAAAGGTTGTCGCCGAAATCGTGCAAAAGCACGTCTTGCCGGCCGTCCAGGTCAATCCGGCGCGATCGGTGGAAGCGATACTCCTCAAGTATTCGGTGATCGAAAGCCGCTTGTGGGAGTGCATCCTGGCCGACGAGCCCGCGGAGACACGCGAGCAAGTGCAGCAAGTGCTGTCCCAAGCCGGATCGCAGGGAGCGCCGAAACATGAGATTGTCGAGCTGATAACCAAGACACTCACCCGCCGGCCCAATAACGGCGTGTATTACGATCTGCTCTTGAAAGTGCTCGATAAACTCTGCTTGCTCGAAGGGCATTACGCACCGAAGCGCGTGCGATTTGAAAATGAGGAGCGCCGCGTCGCCGGCCAAACACCCGACGAAGTGAAAGCCGAGCGGATCAAAAACATTCTGGCACGGACCGAACAAGTGATGATCCGCGAGGCGCTGTTGCGGGGCGAAACAATCGACGTGATCGACGCTGAATTCGTCGCACTGCCGCACGAAACCAACGGCAAGCACCATGTCGACCCTGAGTAATTTAACCGCCGAACAACTCGCCCGCGTGCTCAACGCCGCCGAACTCGATCCGTTGTTGAACGAAATGGTCGAGGAACTTGAAACCAACGAATCTTTTTTCGAGTTTGTGCCACGCCCCGACGATCCGGCGAACTACGATCAACAACACTCATTTTGCTTCAATCGCGATCCGGTCAGCTTTCTTGTCGGCGGAAATGCCGCGGGCTGCCTTGGTGCCGAGCAAAAAGTATTCGACCCGGTTCGCGGCGAAGCTCGCAAGGTGAGTGAGATTGGCGGTCCATTTCATGTGTGGTCGATGAATTCGGCCGGCGAAATAAAAATCGGCGTTGCTCTCGCACCGAAGATTTACGGGACGGCTGACTTGTATGAAGTTACGCTATCGAATGGTCAGACGTTTGTGGCGACGCTTGGGCATCGGATGTTATCCGTCGACCGTACCTGGAACCACGTTTCAGATTTTGCTGCTGAATCTGCCTCGCCTTTGCTATCCGTTCCGGTGGAACCTTCCCCTTCATTGTCTGCGAAATATGAGTCGCATTATCAACGTACAATTCAAGGTTATCAGGATCGTTGTTCGCCGGATTGTCGTCTTTGTGGTGAACAACTTCTGTCGGCAGCAAGTGGCGACCAAGTTTATCTTCCATCACAAGCCGATGTTTTCGCACGTAGCCGGCCGTTGTCGCGTGGGGATGATCGGGGCACAACTCAAGGACGTAAGGGCCATCGTATCTTACGCCACCCTTCCAATTTCCATTCCGAGACAACGGAGCGCCGGTTGAGCGAAGTTCGCAACCGGCTCGCTTTAGCACTTTGTTCACGATCTTTTGTCCCGGCCGGTATTCACGACCTAGATGCGTCTGCCAGTAGGATTGCCATTGGTGGCTCGCAAGATCATCGGCAATTTCCTGCAATGTGCAGCCAGCGTTATACATCGCTTTCATCCAATAAATCGGCCACGGAAAAGCAGTGCGGGGCATTGGAATCTCCACAAAGAGTTTCGGAATCGAGTGTTTATATTAGCAAAATTAAGTATTTGCGTCACGATTCTTATTGGGATTTTACAGTTATTTCTCACCATAATTATTTGCTCGCTGGGACTTGGCATCACAATACAACAGAAGCCGCGGCCTTCCGCTGTGCTCGCTTTTTGCTTTGCGAACAGCCGCCGCCGCGCAAGGATACCCCGTTTTGGATCATCGCCAACACCTACGATCAAGTGTGCGACGTATGTTGGAGCGAAAAACTGCTCGGTCACGGACATATCCCAGAGAGTGAAATCGAGTGGGAGAAAGTCGCGTGGTTTTCCGAGAAGGAAAATCGCCCAAAGTCGGTCCCCCTCAAGCCGTGGCCCCAGGAACACGGCGGCGATCCGAAGAAAAATTGGCGGATCGAATTCAAGTCCTACGAACAGGGCCGCACGGCGATGCAGGCCCGTTCGATTGGCGGATTCTGGTTTAGCGAACAGTTTCCGCTTGAAATTTTCTTGGAAGTCTTGCGCGGCTGCCGCGAGTATATGTTCCCTGGCGGGCAATTTGCCGAATTCACCCCGATTGACCCCCAGCTGTCGATTTGGGTGGAAAAGGCCATGGACGATCCGCCGCCGGGCTGGAAATTCTATCGCGCCAACACCCTTAAAAACAAACCGAACCTCAAAGATGGGTGGTTTGAACAGTTTTTCTCGTTGGTGCCCGACGAAATGGTCGACACCCGTATGACGGGTGCGCTGGCGAATTTCGAGGGGATCATTTACCCGAGTTTCAACCCCGAAATTCACGTCGTCGACGCCAAGGAACTGCTGATACCACGCGGCTGCAGTCACGCGCTAGCGACCGACTGGGGGGCGAGTGCCGAGCATCCGTTCGCGGTGATCTTTGGTTGCCGCGACGGCATGGGTGATTGGATTTGCTACGACGAATACTGGAGCCCCGATCAAAATAAAGTGACTGAGGATCACGCGAACGAAGTCCTCGACACCCTCTTGGTTTGGGGCTGGCCGATTGTCGTTTCCACCGATGAGTTTGGGCGGGTCACTAGGAAAATGGACCCCAAACGCGACGCGCTCTGGGTGGGCAATTTTGGCGATCCGGCGCGGCCGGGTGAAATTCGCATGTTCCAGAAAATGGGCATCGAAACCATTGCCGCCCGCAACGCGGTATACGACGGGATCAACGTCGTGCGGAGCCTGTTCAAAACCAATCCGCGCACTGGCCGACCGCGTGTGATAATTTCGAGCCGATGCAAGCACTTAATTGAGGAACTCCGTAAATACCGCTGGAAGCGCGGCAAGAAAGCGACGTCGGGGAATACTCTCAACCCCGCTGTGGCCCGTCCGGAACCACTCAAACGAAATGATGATTGTTGTTTAGTGGGCGACACTATGGTACAATGTAAAACACACCATAAACAACTCAAGGATATCAAGCAAGGCGACATTTTGTTGTCTCACCTTGGTGAATGCGTCGCGCTGACCGATGCTGTTTGCACAAGGCGAGACAGCGAGGTCGTTCGCTTGACCTTCGAGGACGGTAGTTCAGTCGTCGCCACACCAAGTCACAAGTTTGCAGAAGGGAGTTCCCAGTGGACAGAAGCAAGAGCAATGGAAGGACGGATCGCAAACGGGCTGTTATATCGCCCATCGTGCGATCAATTGGCAGGAACGGGGCTCCAGTCGAAAAAGTCAAATATGCGGGCAGGCTCTGGACTCGATATCCAGGGTGTAAGTTCAAGTCGGCTAGTAGGTACTTTTACACTGGTGGAAGAAAAACACGGGAAGCGTTGCACAGGAGAATTTACCAAGACTTCGTTGGGGACATCCCACACGGCTTCGATATCCACCACCGCGACAACGACACTACAAATAACCAGCCTAGCAATCTCCAGGCGGTATCCAAATCCAAGCACGCCAAGCACCATTTCCCGCACGGCCCGGTGGGCAGAATACAAGAAAAATCTCCGGTCAATATCAATTGCAAGCATTGTAAAAAGCCGTTTTCGGTCCGATACCAAAACCGCAAGCGAAGAATCTACTGTTCTCAAGATTGCCAGATTGCAGCGCTACAAAAGGATCGCTTTTGCGCGATCTGTGGAAACACAATCCCCAGAGAGACAACTCGCAAGAGAACAACTTGCAGCAAGGAATGCGAATTCCAAAAGCGATCCATCGCCAGGAAAAAAATGCACGCCGAGAAGCGCGAACAAGGGCTGTATTCCTCAATCATTTTTTGTGTCCGCTGCGGAAAGCCTGTCTCCTGTAGGCGCGCGAAAACTTGCTCGAAAGAATGTTCGGCCATTGTCCGTGGTCAAAGTGGAAAGATTGCCTGGGAAAGTCGACGTTTACAACGTAGCGACAAGTGACGGCACTTTTTTCGCAAACGGCGTCTTGGCGTCTAATTGTGACGCACTACGCTATTTAATTTACAGCAACGAGCTAGATTTATCCGAAACAATCGCTAGTATGAGTCAGGGATACCACGCGACAGACCGGGCCTCGGTCCAGCTCAAGAAACTCAAGGATGCGACCCGTGGCTTGCTGCCGGGGCTCATTCCCAAGCGGGCTTGAAATGGAAGTCATTACCCCTTTCCTTCGCTTCGGACCATTCACGACGCTGGTTGGCGGTCTCTATCACGGCGAGCGACGGCCGATCTGCTTATTGGACCCACAAGGCCGGAAAGTGTTTGGCGAAGGGCGGTTAGTGCTGCCGTCGATTGAAGGTGCGGCCCCCGTGCGGCAGGGGGATTGTGTCTCAAGTGGCGCGGTGCAATTCGACCAATTCTATCACTTACATTGCTATCAAATTATTTGGCCCTCTGGTATAGTATGGCAGTACACCTTTTGGCTCGCGGAGTGCCTAGTGCCGCTTGGTGAGAACATCGTGTCGGTTGTTCCGCATTGGGATTGTCACTTGGAAGTTTATCGTTTGCCGGCGCACGTCAAACAGCCACCGAGCCCCATGGTGCGACTCGATTACGGCGAACCCGTAAGCCTCAATTAAAATTCACTTCCCTCTCAAATGACTTGAGCGGTGTATCCCAGGATGGGAAACTTCAAACGCAATTCGCTGTTTCGCCTCGCTAGTAGCCGGCAACGCGCCGACGCGCGCAGAAAATGGGCTGCGACCGACGCCGCGAAGGCGATCAATCAAGTTCATTCCGCACTCAACAGCAGCACGTCATTCAAATCAGGGGCCAGCCACGCGATTGATTACGCGCTCCGCACTTGGAAGAAACAATCGGCCTGGACCGAGGATGCGGTTTCGCGGTTGGCCAACGCCGATTTTGGTGGGATCGTGCGCGAAGTCCAGCGGTACGCCCGTGCTGGAGGCACAACCGGGCGACTGCTGGCTTCGCTGCTCGAAAGCCTCGGGCCGCTGGGGAGTCTCATCAAATCGCTCACGGAATCCCATTCGCGCAGTCGCAAGAGCGGGATCGGTGGTGACATTGATTCGGCGGTGCAATTCTTGGATGCCGTCGCCCCGCAGGTGCTTTCCGGGCCGGGCCGCAAACAAGCGCGGACCGCCACGGGTCGCACCACCGCGGCTATCGCCGAACAGATTGAAGCCGCAAAGGATTTGTTGGAGCAATCCGGCTATCAAGTCAAAGACCCGAAGGAACTCGCCCGCGAGGCGAAGAAACAAGAAACGTACTACCCGAGCCGCGTGCCGACAACCACCAAATCCGGCGCGCCGCGCCAAGTGGTTGATTTGCAGATCGACGGCCGCAACCGTCGCTTCCCCGTCACGCATCCGATTGTCACCGGGGCCTACGTGCCGGCGGACAGCTCGAACGTCCATAGCTTTTCTTACTCTTATGACAAGAGCCGGCTCTACGTGCGTTTCCATCCCTCGGGCGCGGCGAATCGCGGCAAGGGCTCGCTCTACGCTTATGAGCATGTGCCACCGCGGCTGTTTCTGTTGATGCTCGACGCCCCGAGCAAGGGCGGTTTTATCTGGGATTGGATTCGCATTCGCGGGACCGTGAGCGGCCATCGCTTCGATTATCGACTTGTGGCCGTCACGGGCGAATACGTGCCCCGCAAGGCCACGCATACGCCCGAGGGCGAGAAGTTTATCGGCCGTGAAATGCAATTCACCAATCTGGGCTCGCAAGAGCGCCGCACACTCCGCAGCACACTCCCTGACACCTACGTGAATCGAGGCACCCCCAACCGAGGCACCCCGAATCGAGGACGATAATCATGGTCAACAACGCAAAATGGGTCGACATTCCCGGCGTCAATGGCGGTAAAACACTGGTCACGGGTGACGCGCGTTTCGACATTGCTCCCGATCCGACGGCCGGGCTCGACGGGATGCCGCCGAACATGGGCGAATTTTCCATTCCCCATATTTTCAGTTTCCAGTCGATCTACGGCACGATGGCCAAGGTCTATCGGGCGAGCGATGAAGCGATCAAACACGGCTACGACAACGCGCGCTTCATGCGTAACGACGTGACCGTGATGGAGTGCGTCGAAATGCGGCAACGGGCTGGCTGCCTCACCGATTGGTCGATTGAGCCCGAGGATGCGCGCAATAGCGAACACCTGGCCCTCTGCGATGCGATGACCAAAATTGTCAAAAAAATCCCACGCTTTGTCCAGTATCAAGAGAATCTCTTGCACGCGACGTGGTACGGCAAATACGGCATCGAACACCGTTGGGGCTCGCGGCTGATCGGTCACGACATGCGCAAGCTGCCGGTGCAATGGCTGCCGGTCAACGGCGACAAGATTGTGTTTCGCTTTGACGATCTGAGCGGCGATTTTCGCCCGGATCAAATCGGGATTCGCGTCGCCACGCATTTTAATCCGAAGAATTACCGCAAGGGGAAAGTCATGCCGACCGATTTTGGCATGGCGTATTTTCTCGATTCGTGGGAGCGGTCACAATTGGCCCTTCATAAGTACCGGATTGAGGATGGCGAATTCGAGGAACCGTCGAACGCCGGCCGCGTTCACGGCGTCGGGATTCGCTCGGTGATTTATTGGACGTGGTATCAGAAGCAAGAAACGCTTGCCTACCTCATGGAGTATCTCGAGCGCTCCGCGGCCGGCGTCGAGATTTGGTACTACCCGATGGGCAACGCCTCGGCGGAAGCCGCCACGCGGAAAGCGGCCGAGGAACGGATTGGCAACGGCCGCAACATTATCTTGGTCCCCAAGCCGCAAGGTGATGACGCGGCTTACTACGACGTACAGCGGATCGAGCCGTCGATGGCCGGGGCGTCCGAACTCAAGTCGATCATCACCGAGTATTTCGGCCATTCGATCAAGCGCTACATTCTTGGTCAGACACTCACGTCGGAAGCCGCTTCGACGGGGCTTGGCAGTGGCGTTGCGGATTTGCACCTTGACACGTTCATGCAAATCATCCGCTACGACACGATGCTGTTGGAAGAAACGATTGACACGGAACTGTTGCAACCGCTCTTGGCTTACAATTTTCCGAAGTTTGCTCACGTCGAAATCAATTTCCGCAAACACTTGACCGAGCCCGATGCGGAACAGCAACTCAACGCCCTCAAGATGGCTTACGAAATGGGCTTACGACTCGACGCGCAAACGCTCCGCGATCTGATTGGCGCGGCGAAGCCGGAAGCCGACGCGGAAGTGCTCGACAAAATGGCGCAAATGAAGGCCGAGCAAGACGCGCAGGCACAACAGCAGCAAGGCGGGATGCCGCCGGGGATGATGCCACCGGGCGGCGCGGCACCGGGACAAGAGACCGCCCCGCCAACACCGTCGGCCAATGCCACCGCTGTTGAGCAAGCCGAGTACACGGCCGTCGCGCCGGGCGAGGGGGGTGATCGGCACTTGCTACTCTCCCACGACTCGCCGGTCGAACAGTACAAGAAATTCAAGGCCGCGGTCGGGCAGAAATCGCTCGACTGGCAAGAGGATGAACACCCGCGCGACCCCGATGGAAAATTTACCGATGGCTCTGGGGGTGGCCGCGACACAAATTTTACGCGGGGCTCAACCGAGCCATCCAACGACGAAAAAACCGCGCCGCCTAAAGTCGAAACAGCCCAAGTCGATCACAAGGATCACGTTGCCGCCGCTGCCGAGTGGAAGGAAAAGGCCACCAAATCCCAATGGTTCAAGAGCTGGTTTGGCGATTGGGAGAATAAAGCCGCCGAATCGAGCAAGGTGGTCGACGGCGATGGCAAGCCGCAAGAAAACTCGCACGTCTTAGATGAAAACGGACAACCGCTCATGGTGTACCACGGGACGGCGACGGGCGGATTCAAGCAATTCGACAAGAGCAAGCTGTCGAATCCCGACTCGCTGTTGTACGGGCCGGGATTCTATTTTACGGCCAACGAAAGCATCGCCGAGGAATATGCCGACAACGATCCATCGGTACGACTTTCGCCGTCCGAAATGGACAAGTTCAGCGACCGATTCGCCGAGCTATTGCCCGACGGCTATGTCGTGCAGGTTTTGCCGGTCAGCCATGAAATGAATCGCGCGTGGGGGCAGCCTCGGATTGTTGTCGCGAAATCGGACAGCAAGAAACAGTCAGACATTATCACAATCGCCACGGGAAGCCATGACAAGCCGGGGCATTGGCAGATCGCGACCGGTATTCAGGATCGCCATGATGCCTATTCGGCCCAACATGGCACGAAAGAGGCGTTCGATTACTTAAAAAGCATCGTGCCAGAGCCCGAAGTTAAAAAGGTCTATCTCAATATCCGCAAACCGTTTGACGCGGAGAACGATTCAATTGCGATTGAAGATATCCCCGATGATTCTCCGATTCTAACGAGTCACAAATTCGGGAATGAACTCACGGACTATCGCAGCGAGCACAAGTCGCTGACCGCCAAAGTCAGCGACGCTCGCGCAAAAGAAAAGGACGTTATCGACAACATGCTCCGTAAGCGCTACGGGTGGGACGATCAGAAAGTGAAAGAGCTACGACAGCGGGCTTGGTTCATTGACGGTGAAGAAGGCTATTGGGCGCAGCACGCTGCGAGCGCTCAAATGGATGCCGAGAACAACGAATCCCTGCTCGCCCACAATCGACGCCACTGGACTTACGATAATTTGCGAAAAGACTACAACAAAGATACGATCACTGAGCTACTGAAAGCCGCTGGCCATGATGGCATTACGCACACCGGCGGCAAGGTCACGGGCAATAAAGAGCATCGCGTTTGGATCGCCTTCGAGCCGGAACAAATCAAATCCATCGACAACCGCGGGACGTTCGACCCCGAGGAAGCGAGCATCGACTACGCGGCCGGCTGGTCAGAATCAAAGCACGCTCGCGACGGCGATGGGCAATTCGCCCCGCTCGACTTGACCGGCTGGGATAAGCCGATTGTGCAGCCGCAGTCGCTCAAAGGGCAACAAGCGCTGTTCGAGGAAATCGACCCGGCGCGGGTTGGATCGACGCCGAAAGCTGCCGCCAAGCCCAAGCGTGACCCGAGGCAAGCAGAGCTATTCAGTCGGGCGGGACGGATTCGCGCGGCAGTCAAGAAACGCCTCACACGGGTGTAATCATGCTCAACAGCGAAACCAATGGCAGCATGGTGAACGGCGCTTACGTCATGCCCGAACCCGAAAAATCCAAAGTGACACAAGCGGATCGCAATACAGCGAAGAAAATGAAGTCGGTGCGCGGCCTGCAACAGCTCTTGCAACTCGCCTTGGACCCGGAATTTTGCGGGTTTGTCGGGGTCAGGGTCCACGCCAAAGGTGGCAAGCTCGGGAAAATTGTCAAATTTTTTGAGGATCACGACACGGACGATTGAAATTGCCTTGACAACCGGGCCGGAACGTGCTCAAAATACCAGCCGACGCCCACGACGGGCGGTAAAAAACGCCGGTTCCCTTAAAAGGCCGGGTTTGTACTCACAGCGAGTGCGAACCCGGCCCTTTTTTTTGGTCGCAAAGCACGATGCAATGCCAACCGCAACTCTCAGCGCTCCGAACGGATTCGACACAGGCGAAAGCCTGCCAGCCGTCAATGTTGGCGCGACTCGCGAGTTTGATGAAGCGCGTTTTCTCACGATTCCCAACGTGCCAGTGTTCTCGGAACACAGCACGGTCACGCGGAGCGGCCGACAACTCACGTTCGGCTTCAACGAACTCAAAGTCGTGTGCGACCGCTGCAATCGAAGGATCGCAGAAACGGGCGACTATTCGGCCATCGTTATTGGTCACACCCCCAGCGAAGAAGCCAAAGCCAAAGGCGCTCCCGACCCCGAAGTGGTCGGTTTTGCCGGCCCTTATCGCATGGGCAAGCTGGTCAACGAAAATCAATTCATTGGCTACGCGATTCTCTGCGATTTTCACGTCTATCGCGAATGCGCGGGGAAGCTCAAGCAATACCCGCGTCGCAGTCCCGAGCTGTGGATCGAGGAAGATTACGCGGAAATGTTTTTGGACCCAATCGCGCTTCTCGGGGCCGAGGCTCCCCGGCTCGATTTGGGATTACTTTACTCGGCATATCGGCATGGCGTTGAAATCGAAAAGTACGCAGCCGTCGCACCGGGGCCATTCAACTGTCATGTGCCGGGCGATGCCGAAAAAACTCACTATCAAGGGAATTCTGTCATGGACAACCCACAAGAATTAGTCGCTGTTGTGCTCCAGGCATTTGAGCAGTCTGACATGGGCCAGTTCATCAAAGCCAAAATGGCCGAGGAATCGGCTGGCGGCGGTGGTGACATGGCGATTGCCGGCGCGACCGACGCGGGCGCTCCCGGCATGACGCCGCCCCCCACGATTCCCCCAGCGGTCCCGCCCGTGGCGGACGCGGCTCCCCCGAGCCCGGTTGCTCCGGCGACTCCCCCGGCTCCACCCACTCCCGATGCCGGCCCCGCCGCCCCGCCCACGGCTCCCGACGCCCCGGCCATCGGTGGCGACGCTTCCCCAGCCGGCGAGGATGATCCCGACAAGGAACTCTATTCGGCGCTCGACGAACTCAAGGACGAGGAACTCGAAAAGTACATGAGCCATCGCAAGAGCCGCATGGCACCGCAGCGCTACGCGGCCGACGGCACGCTCGGGCTCGACGATTCCACCCCGGCAGCCAATATCGGCGACGATCATGTGGCCAGCGACGGCGACGCGGGGCTCGAACAGTATAGCCGCGTGAACGGCTTCGCGCGCCAGCGGGAACAAGTCGAACTCGAAACCATGCGCCAAGAAAATGCCCAACTGAAAAAGAAGCTCGCTCACGAAACGACCGAGCGGATCAATTATCAGCGGTTGGGCCAATTGCAGGCGCTGGCCGCGGACGGTTACGCGATTGACCCCGTGACTGAGGTGCTTGGCACGGGCCAAAAAGGGGACGGGCGCTTGTCCTATTCCCGCATGAGCCAAGCACAATTCGAGGATCAACTGACGTTCATTATCAAAACGGTGCCGCGTGCTCCGCTCGGGGAAACGCTCCCCTATTCCAAGGACGCTAACCGCTTCACCGGACCCGGTGCCGGCGGCGAAATGGAAAAGTACCACAAGGAACATTCGGATCGCGCGTTCAAGATTTGCAAGGCCAAGGCGCAGGCCGGGCAACCTTACGACTATGGCCAAGTGCTCGACGCCGTGGCCAACGGCACTTGGAACGGCGACGCCGCTTAATTCACCTCGCGCAGAAACGCTCACCACCAACAACCATTCACACCTTTTAACGACCGACGGGCGGTAGCCCAGGAGTAATGCAATGTCCCAAAATCCTTCCATGCTTGTGGCCGGTGGCAATATCAACCCGTGCCGGTTTGTGAAGCGTGATTCGTCCGCCGATCACCAAGGGCTCGAAGGCAGCGCCAATGCGATTGTCTGCGGGATTGCCGGCGAGTCGAGCCGATTGGCACCGCTCGAAAATTACGTCACCACCAATTACCACGCGATTGCCGGCGAGCCGATTCGGTTGCACCCCGAGGGTGACACCGACGTGCTCTTGGAAATGGTCGCAACGTGTTCTGCCGGAGACCGGTTGAAATCCGACGCCAGCGGCAAAGGCACACCCATCCTCACCACTGGCACGACGATCCAGCACTTCGGCGCGATCGCCGAGGAAGCCTGTGGCATCGCGGGCCAGAAAATCAAGGTCCGCGTGTTCATCGGTTCCGAGCGACCCGCACTGGCCTAATAGTTTTTTTCACCCTGAAACCAAACTCGTTTTTTTACGTGATACACAACGGCTAGGGTCATTCCCGAAAAGGCGAATATCCCGTTCGCCCGCCGTTGCCAACAAGCGGGAAAGCCGTGGGAGGCTACTAGGAAACCCAAACCATGGCTGCCGTTTATGCTGGCCCGACTAACACTTACGTGCCGTCGCACAATGCCACCAACAAAATGGTGGTCGACTTCGCGCGGAACGTCAAGGATTTCCCCATCAACAAGTACACGCAGATCGTTCCGGTCGATCAAAACACCGGTTTCTATCTGCTGATGACCCTGGAGGAAGCCGCGCGCATCCTGCAAAGCGACGGCCGCAATTTCTTGTGGCCGGATGGCGCGGAAGCGCCCCTGGGCTACAACGGCTCGGAATCGTTCGAGTACAAGGAATACCGCACGATCCGCCGCGCCTTGCCGGTCACGTTCGGCAAGCTCACCGTCGATCAGGCGTCGTGGGATATTGTCGCGCAGCACGCTCGCATCAAGGCCGCGCAGTGCATGACGCTGCGGACCCAAATGGCGATCACCGCGCTCACCACCGCGGGCAACTATGCGGCGGATCACACGGTCGACGTGTCCGCGATTGCCGGCAACTCGGGGCGTTGGGACCAAAGTACGACCGCCCGCAACGACATCAAGCGGTCGATCACCCACGCCTGCGAAAAGATTCTCGATTCGACCCTCGGGGCGCTCAACCTCAACGATTTGCAATTGGTGATTAACTCCGCGCTGGCTGCCAAATTGGCGGTCACGCAAGAAATCACCGATTACATCAAGGGCTCGCCAGCCGCCTTGGATCAAGTCCGCGGCGACTTGGGCCAAAACAGCATGTACGGGCTCCCCGACAAGCTGTACGGCGTCCCGTTGGTTGTCGAGGATACCCGCAAGCTGACCAGCAAAAAGGGCGCGACCCGCGCCGTGAGCCAAGTGCTCGCGGTGAGCACGCCCTTCATTGCCGCGCGGCCGGGTGAATTGGAAGGCGTGGCCGACGCCCCCAATTTCTCGACTTGCGTTGGATTCGTCAAGGAAGAAATGACCGTCGAAACTTTGAACGACGTGAACAACCGCCGCGTCACGGGACGGATCACGGACGATTACGTCTACAAAATGGTCGCGCCGGCCTCGGGATTTTTGTTCACTGGAGCCGCCGCGTAACGAAGTGTGCCTCGCCCCCGGATGCCACGGCGGGACTTTTGCCTCCCCCGCCGTGGCCATCCGGCTTTTGTAACCTTGAGCGATTCCCATGGCCGCTTACGCCACCGCCAGCGATTTAATCAATCAGTACGACGAAACGACACTCAATGACTTGTGCGTCGATGACGGCGTGCCGGAAACGTCGCTCGATACAAACAGCAAAGTGACGTGGGCCTTGGACCGAGCGACCGGTGAAATTAACGCCGCGGTGTTGGTCGGACAGCTTTACACTGTCGAGACTTTGCTCGCCTTGAGCGGGGAATCAGAAGTGTATCTCAAATCACTCTGTTGCGAACTCGCAATGGCGTATTTGATTTTGCGACGGCCGGAGAAGTATGGCAGCGAAGCGACGAAGGAATTTCGCCAAAGCATTAAAGACACGCTTGATATGTTCCGCCGCGGCGAACGAGTTTTCGACGTGGCCGCTAACAAGGAAGCGGGCTTGCCGACTATCGACGGGCCGCGAGCGGTCGATTACCAGCGATTGAATTTGCTTCCCAACCGCACACAAAACTTTTACCCTCACACCGCCACCCGTTTGCCGTTGGGCCGAGGTAACTAACCATGGCTATTGAAGTTCAAGTCAGCGGCGCATGTGCGGTTTACGTGGCCTATCCCTACATTGCCTCGCCGTACAATTCAGGCAATCCAATTTTGCTTGGTTACACCCGCAACGGCCTCACGCCGCAAGAGCAGGGATACTACCTCAACGTCCCCGGCGATCAGAATGGCGGCGAGGAAGGCCCTCCCATTGAGATTCAGGCCCTCGGCATGACGGCCCTGATTCGCTTGGAGCTGACCAAGTACGACATGGATGTGGTGCATTACGTCCGCCGACAACTTGCCGGGGTGACGCAAGGCACGCCGGCGGCAGCCGGTTCGCTCATGTTTTCGGCGGGCCTCGTGGGCCGCTTGACGTTAGTACCGCTCGCGGGTGGCACCGGCATCGGCATCCCCCAGAATTTTCCCCGCGTGTTTACCCGACAGCCGATTGAGTGCGGGCGCGGCAGTAAGTTTTCGACGCTGATTTGTGAGTTTGAGGCCCACAAGGATGCCAGCGGTGTTTTGTGGAATTCGTCCACGACCGGCATTTAGTTCCTTCGCTTTCGAGGCACACAATGTTCCGTTTTTTAATCAATTGGTTTCTACGCCGCCGCGCCCGCAAGGCCCGCGACGTGTTTGCGTTTTTCGACGGCACTCGCACCCGAAAAATCGACCCGTTTGCGGTGCAAGCCGGTTTGGAATTGCACGGGGAATTTCGTTACGAACTCTTGGATTTTGTCGAGGCGGGCAATGCGGAGGCGACCGCCACGACCTTACGCGCGATTTGCGACGTGTTCGACGTGACGCCCTGGAATTCCGACACGGAACGCGGGCTCACCCAACCCGAACTCTTGCGGTTGTTCATGGACTTTGACACCTACTGTGCGGGGCTAAAAAAAAAGTACAACTTTGGTCTGATCTCGCCGGCACCTACGGGGCCGACGTTCTCCGATATGCGTCCGAATTCCGACCCCACGAACTCGCCTTCGGATTGCACCTCAATCGAACCCGCACCGAGCTGCGCCGCGCCGCTACCGTAAAGGTGGGGATTCAAGAAGCCTTGGCCCGCGTCGCCAGCTTGGCGTTTTTGCAGGCCGTTGCCAGTAGCGACGATGAGGCGCAAGCCGAGCACGAACGCCAGCAAGCCCTCGCGGCGATCAGCGATCAGCACCACGGCACGGAACCGGAGTTAGGTTGATATGGCCGTTCAATTACTGAGTTTGTTGGGAGGACTGGTCCGTGGGGCAGCGATGTCACTGCCGCGCGCCGGGCGAGCCTTCATGCAAGCCGGCCGGGCCTTGCGTCGACCGCCGGGAGCGCCGGCGACACTCAATCTCTCGCAATTGGCGCGACGACTCGGGACGCCTAATCCGTCGCCCGCGCAGATTGCGACCGCCCAGCAGCAGATCAATCAGCAGAATCAGCAATTCAATCCGGCGCATCGTGCGCAGCAAGCGGTCGGTCATGCCTTTGAAGGCGTCAAACAGCTGGGTATGTTTAACGCCGCCCTCATCGTCGCCACGAAGGGCCTCACCGGGCTCGCTCAAATTGTCAACAACAACGCCGTTGAGTCGCTCAAAATGTATAGCGCGGCGATGGCTGCCGAGTCGGCGAAGAAATCCATTTTTGCGATGCAGTACGGCAAGGAACGCGCTCAACTTGTGCAAGGCACAACAAAAGCGCTCGGCTCAGCACTCCGCGACAACTCGAAAGCATGGCAGCCCTACGCCGCCGCCGCCGAGAACGCTATCAACGCCTTGCTCCTTTTGGCGACAACGACTTCCACTGGCTTTGCGAATCTGTTGGATGCTTTGACCGTGACCAAATGGATCGAAGCATTTAACGCCTATTGGAATAAAGAAGAAAATAAAAAGACACCACCCATTGCTGGGTTCCTGAAAGACGTGCTTGCTGGCAACAACTTCAAGCCATTAAGTCCCCGCCCCGACGAAAACCCGCGAGCACGGATGCGATAATGGCCACGATTGTCGAATACAACGGCGTGACGCTCTACAACGTGCTGACGCGCAAATGGGATGAGGAAGTTTTTTACGACCAGTCGGGCACCGACGAAATCGGCAAGAAATACTCGTTTGTGTTTCAAGGCGTGTTGCATCAACAGCGCGTGCCGCTCGCGTCGTCGGACGTGTATGTTTCGAGCGGCGACACGGCGCTTGATAGTGGCTTCGGCGACAACGTGTTCACGCTCTTGGCCCGCGTGAAAAACTTGCTCAATCACCCCCGCAAGACCCTCAAAATCTTTTTTGGAACGGTTACTGCCAACGTGCTGGCACTCCAAATCGACAACACCCCAGTTCCCGCCGGCATTTCCGAAACCAACGACATCGACAACGGCCCCAAGCCGCGCGTGATTAGCGTTGTGCCGATTGGTTCGACGGCGTTTCGCGTGACGTTTGCCATCGAGGCCACGGTCGGAACGTGCAGCGGTGATCGCACCAAGAAAAACATGGTGATCTCGAATCGTTGGTCGATTAGCGAGGCCATGGACGAAAACTATTACGTTCTGCGCCGTATCTCTGGTCAGATGCGACTTGGCGCGGGAGTCACGAAAGCGGGCGTGAGCGACAGCGGGGAAGGGATTACCGAAGGATTCCCCGGTCATTATTACAAGGGCCTGATTGTGCCGCCCCTGGAGGGGGGATTCAAACGCGAATCCATGATGTTCACTTGTGCCGCCGACGGACTCACTTGTACCTATGAAGTCGCCGACAAGCAAGTTCACACGGCCGCGCCTTGGCCCGCGACCAAATTGGAAGCGACCCATAGAGAAGGCACACAATACGGGACGTTCTTTACATCAGAAATGAGCGTGCGTCTCACCGGGGATGCCGCTTGCGACAAGCTGCTATTGATTGAACGTGCGATCCAAATTCTTGATCGCAGACTTGTCCTCTCTTTTGTGGCTGATGGAAATCAGGCGTGGATCAACAACTTTGAAATCATCGACCATATCGGCGAACAAGCTATCGTGGAAGCCTCGGCCTCGATCAACCGTACCTTCCAAATCGCCGGCACGGACAGCAATGTCGGTGAAGGCATCGGCCCATTTTGGGGCAGACTCGGCAGACAACTCAATCTTCCCTCGATTTCCGTCGATAGTGAAGTCGTTGACAACACGAATTACAAATATCAATTATCGCGCGTTCCTTCACTCTACGGTTACAAGGCGAGCGAACCCGGCCCGGACCATGAACGTCGACCGATTGTGCTGTTTTTCTTGCACTGCTATTTGCAGAATCCATGCAGCAACGTGCATCAAGTCGGCCCCGGTGAACCAACGCCGTTAGAGGGTCCAAGCAACGACGATGGCAGTCCGCTCGACTCGCCAACTATTGAGGAAACATCGCCCGGAACAATTCTGTATGAGCCGAGCAACGAAACATTTTCCGACGAAACAAAAACTGCCATTTACACCACCTCGGAAGTGTCGAGCGAATACTGCAACAACACGATGATGATTGGCTTGCCCATCGCCAATCTCAACGCCGCGCAACAATCGAGCCCCGGCACAAAGCAAGGCCAAAAAGACTTGCTACTCGCGTCGTTCTATGGCGAGCCCGCCTTGCCATCGACGCGGATTTTGCCGCTCGCGCGCCCACAAGCCTATCGCATCCATCGACTCAATCTGGAGCGGATCGGCGTCATGCCGGCGATCCCCGCCGCCGTGTTCGCTTATCAGCATGGGGAGGGGCAGGCGGTACTCAAAGACTTCAAAACCGAAGTGCTCACCCCGATTCGCTCACCCGACGGCACCCAACAAGTCTATCGCGTGGTCGCGACGTACTTGTACCAGCTTGACCGCGTGCCCGATTACACCAAAGCGGTGCCCGTCGGGAAAAATCCGACCACGAAATTTGAAGGTTATGAGGGCCAAATCGCGTTCGACTTCACGGGCGATTTTGGCGTTGATCCCAAAAACACTAGCAGCGGCCCGCAAACAGGGTAACTACCATGGCCATCGAATACTACGACGCAGTGAACGGCGACGGCTTGTTCAATATCTTGGGCAAGATTTTTCACGCGCAAAACACGCTCAACACCGCCCGCGGTACGACCGTGCCGGCCGAGATTCTTGACGCAGTGAATCAGTACAAGAAAAAAACCGACGCCGACCTGGAAATGGATCGCGCGATCGAAGGGCTCTCCAACGCCGAACGCTCATGGCGCAATACCGGGGCCACTCTGGCGAACCAATTGCAGCGGACGGCCCAAAATCTACTCACCGAAGTCGTGCGGGCCGATTCGACAATTGACCGCTCCAGCCTCACGGCCAGCCTCGAATACTTGATCGAGAAAATGATCGCCGATGCGTATTACGTCGACGCCAACACGCCTGGCAGTTCCGTCGTGGCGGACGGCGGCAACAGCGCGACCGACGTGTCCATTGCCGTGACGCATTACAACGGCGATTTGGTAACGCAGCAAAACATTCTGGCGGAAACGCTCACAATCACCGTGGAAGGTTCGGGGGCCAATACGACACTCCGCATTCAAGGCGAGTCCCCCGTCAGTAATTCGCTGAGTGAAGAATGGCCCGGCGGCTCGGGGGTCAATACGACGATCCCGATTTTTTCCCCGAGCGACAGCATTATCACCAACGGCGATTTCGAGACCGAGACCATCGCGAACGTGCCCGACGGCTGGATTTACGCGCCGACTACGCCGGGAGCCACGTACCGAATCACCGATTTTACCCAACAAACGGTCATCATCAGTGGGACGCCGACGGCGGGCCATTACAACCTTGTTTTTACCGATCCAGCCACCAGCAACGAATTCGCTACCGGCAACCTGACCTACAATGCGACCGCGGCCCAAGTCCAAGCGGCCTTGCGACTCCTGCCCGGCCTTTCGGCGATTACCGTCACCAGCACCGGCACATCGCCCAACCTCACGCACACGGTCGTTTTTGAAGGCGTGGCGGCGTCCGTGGCGGTACTCACCTCGCTGGAGTATTTTGACACGGGGAGCATCGCGCACGCGATCACGGTCACGGGCGACACGGGCGGCATGTTCGGCAAGGCGCTGGTCATCGAAAGTTCGGACTTAGGGGCAGAATTTTACTTGCCGATTTCTCCGGTCGCACGGACCCTCTACGCACTATCGGCCCATATTCGCGCGTTTGGTGCCACGGTCCACAATATCACGCTCTCAATTGTCGATGGCATCGGCGGCAGTGTGGTGGCCAGTCAAAGCGGCGCGGCACTCTCGACTGGCATTAGCGGCTCGAGCGCGATCAACACGCACATGAAGCTCTGGTTTGCGATCTCTGATACGGCCGTGGCCCCCATGTATCTCAAGCTCTCCGTGACCGCTGAAACCGAAGGCATAATTGTCGACGATCTCATTGTTGCGCCAACGCAAACTCTTTACCCCGGTGGGCCTACCGTGGTTGCCTACCGCGGGAAGATTGCTCCGGCCGTGGGCGATCAATGGACAATCCCCACGACCAACAACGGGGCGGGTGCTCTGCAAACGATGTTCCACCGTAATTTCAATATGGCCGGCAAGCGCTTGTTGCTGCCGTCCGCTGGCACGACCTTGATTCCCGATGCTGTTATCGGGTAAGGATAGTCTCTCTCGTTTCCAACCAATGGAAGGGCTTGAACCATGTTTGCTTCTACTCCCGCCGTCATTGACGGCATCGAAACCGGCGGCACGTTTGCCGACCGACCACGCAACGCGCATCACGGGGCTGGTTATTACGCCAGCGATTTGCAGCGATCCTTGCATTACGATTCCCTGCTCAATTTGTGGGTGCCGGATGACGGCAAGCTGCTTTTGGTGACGGCGGAAAACTATTACGTCGATTGCTTCCGTGGCGCGGCGCTCGATAATGCGTACAGCACCGGCAAGGGCAACGACGCTCAGGCCGCGCTCGGTGTGCTCGATACCGACCAGCAAGGCGGCGAACTCGACATGGTGACGGGGGATGCCGGGACCGGCACCGCCGCCGATGCCACGTCCCTTGCGCCAACAATTGCGTTTGACATTACCGCCGCCACCAAAGCCACGCGACTTGGTACTCGCGTCAAACTGTCGGCCATCACGGACGTAGCGGCCTACATCGGCTTGACCGACGTGCTGCCGGCGTCTGTTTTGGAACTGCCGATTTCCCTGTCGGGAACGACGTTTACCACGACCGCCACCGATGCCGGCGGCTTGCTGTTCGATACCGCCGCCACGACCGACACCATTCGCGGCATCGGCGTCGACGATGATAATGACACGACGCAGCTCGACACGGCTTTGGCCTATGTGGCCGATACCTACGTCGATCTGCTCTTGCTCATCACGCCAGCGGGCGTTGCATCGGTCTACATCGACCAGGCGCTGATTGGGACATTCGTGGTTTCGACCAATGCCGATCTCTACCCGATCCTGTTTGCCGAAGCCCGCTCGACCGCCAGCCGCACGCTGTCGGCGAAGTATTTCTTCTGCCACCAAGACGGTTAAGAGTGTGCCATGGCTCGCGTCGACGTTAATCAGATTGAACTGTTTGAAGCGGTGCTCGCTCATCTAAGGACCACGCTGTCTTTAGATGAGCGAAGCTGCTACTCTGTGGTCGACCGCCACAGTCCCGGCCTTCCGCATAGCGGAGATTTTTGGGTCACGTTGTCGCTGGGCAGTCAAAGCGAGTTTGACGATACATTGATCGACGGCGGGGGCATCGAACAAGTCACGGAATTCGTCCCGCTCATCGTCGCCGGCTACAGCCGCGTGAAACTCGATTCCACCGGCCACGATCATTTTTTATTGACAGACGATGCCCGTGGTCTGTTGGCGATCAAGAAATTGATTTTGCGGACGATGACTTGCGAAGATATTAAATGCAATAATGATACCAGTACATTTTTGCGTAACTTGCCGATTCCCGCCTCGGCGGAAAATCCTCAATTGTTGCGGCCGGCGAACGACGCCGACGCGGCTTGGGGGATCGGCATGGTGAGCGTCACCTTTACTTGCGTGTTCGATTGGGATTTGTCACCCGACCCATGACGGGCTCGGCTCGAATAGCAGGATGCCATGCCGCATATTTCCTACGCCAACGTTCCGCTGCTGCTGGCCGATCCGGGCCACGAATTGCAGCGCTGGCTCGACCTCAATCTTCCGCTGATGGATCGTGAGCTAGTCGGCACGCTCGATTCGTGGTATCGAGAGGGGCGGGAGCGTTCCCGTGGCGCTAATCTGCCGCGGTCGAACGGCTTCGCTGTCCCCAACGTGACCCTACCGGTCCCCAACTATTCGAGCTGTCGACCGCCCCGCTGGAAAATCAACAGCTTGTGGTGGCCCACGGGGGCCGCGCGGCACTCGATTGGCCTGTTCCTGGCCTCTGATGCCGAACTCACGCAAATACTCGCCAATTTGCAACAGTCATCAAACAGCTATGGCAGTGCGGGCCAACTCATCATCGACGAAGGGAGCGGATCGACGCCCGACGAAAGCTCGCCGCACCGGCTTGTTGTCGATCAAATGTACCTCCTGCCGCCCATGCGACTCACCAACGTGTCGGGTTCTTCGCAAGTGCTGTGGCTGCTCATGCTGGTCGATCAGCGTTATTTCTGGCATCAGGCGACTACCGGGAATTTTGAGATTACTTCCGAGTTTGGTGGCGGCACAACATGGGAAGAATTGTACGACACTCTCGGGACGCGGCTCGGCACAACGATCATCTACGATGACATCCCGGCGGCTTATGGCACTCCCGACCCCGTGGAAGTCGGCCGGCTCTACGAAGACCCGGCGATGATGCTGGACGCGATTGCGGCGTCGCTCGGGCAACGAATCGTGTTCGGGTATGACAGCTCTGTCGGGGCGCTGAACTATTTTTCAAGTGAGGACATCTTTCAGGCGAACGAAGCGCAGCACCGCGCGTTCTCTGCGGGTGGGACGCCGGCGGATTGGCGCTTCACCGCTTATCCCGAGAGTGTGCGGGTTGTCTTTCCGATTCGCAATTTTTACCAACTCACCGTCGAGAAAAGCCGCAACGTCGATGTGACCTATCAGTCCCTATTTGGCAGTGGGCAGGACACGACCAGCGGTTCCTTCAAGACGTTTTATAGCACGGCGCTGGCCGACTATTCGAGCGATGATGCGACCACAAGCACGGAAGAATACGCAACGAACGACCCGGCCAATCTGACCGACATGGAAGATTTGGCGGACATTATCGCCGATGATTTTTACGGATACATTTCCGCGCCCTATGACGTGACGTTTCCCGGCGTGTTCAAGTGGATTCCCGAGGGCTTCAACGATTGGGTCTGGTATCACGCGGGGAGCCAGCGCGACACGGAGCGCGATGGCGAAGGCGATTACGACTACTATACGCGGGCTTGTTCGCAGCACACGACGTTCGGTGTGACCAGTCAGCTTTCGCAGCTACTCGGCCCGGTGCGGGCCCTCAACCTCACGGCCTGCGGCGACACGTCGATTGCCATGCGTGTCTTTAATACGCGGGACTACGCCGCCGGCGAGCTGTTGAGCGCCCATATCGGTGAAGTGGCCCGCGTGTTCGGCAAGTGTTTTGAAATTACCGCGTTGGCTGCCACGACGGCGGATGCCATCCGAGCGCCGGTCGCTTCGATTCAGGCAACGTGCGAAGGGTGCGATTCGGCAACGCCCGGCAGCAGCACCACCACTGTCGTTCGTTTCGAGATCACGGAAGATAAACCTCGCACCACCGTGGCCGTCAAGGCGGTGGTGATCGACGAAGTGACGGGGGAGCCGGAAGGCGGCTCTGCATCATTCTGGACGGCTGCGACGCCTGTTACCGCTGGCGAGCGACGGCGAGCGACGGCGGCCGTCGGTGGTTTCACTTACGGACAAGTCATCGTGTCCAACAGTGCTCGCACCACGGGCGCGACGTTCGATGCCACCGAAGCCGGTTTCTGGACCAGCGCTAACGAACAGATTCGCGTAGTCGATCCCGACCTCAAATATACCGGTTACGTCCACTACGACGATCCAGAGTACGGCGTCACCGCCTCTTATCGCGGCTTTGCCTACAAGTTTATCGAGAATTACAGCGGCACGGGCGATCCCGGCTATGCGATTCTGGAAATGGAAGGCGAAGCCCGCTTCATCGACTGCGTGCTGTTGGAAGATAAGGCCGCCGCCGCCACGACCGTGAAGGCCAAGGTCAATTTCTTCTATGGTCTGCCACCTAACGGTCGGGCGCCTAGAACGACTTCGCAGGAAATTACGTCGAGCTACCCCGAGGGTCCGACCGGCACGATTGGCGTGGTCACGCTGACGGATTATCTCGACCAAGGATTCTTGCCCGCTGGCACGACGGTACGTGCCGAATTGGATGAACGAAGCGGCGTCTACGTGATGCAGACCACGCCGCCATTTGTGTTGATTCGCGGCAAGGCGACGGCGGCTGTTACTACCTCAAGTCCATTCACCATTGATGAAGTGACCGCCATCATTGGCCGCAGTCCCGTGAATTCAATCGACGATACCGTCACGGTGACAAATGTACCCAAGGCTCGTTTCGCCGACAACGATTTCGTGTACGCCTTGTTTGACCCCACTCTAGCAGGAGTGAACTACCGCGCGATGTGGCGCGTGGCGATTGAGTACGATTTGGAAGCAATCTTGCACGGCTTTCCTGATTTCGCTTCGGGGACTAGGCAGCAACTCATTCACGATGCCACCGCAAATGATCCCGTGAAATGGGCCAGTTACAACATTGATATTGTCCGTTTTGTTTTGAATCAGCCGATTACTATTGGGCAAACAACAGTCGTCGCCACGATCATCAGTTCCACGGCTGGCGCAACGGGCCTCATCAATGTCACCAGCCCGGACGGACGCTTCGCAGGCTTAACTAATTGGAAGGGATACGCTTATTCCGATGGCACGGTCTATCACATAATTTCTTTGGATGGCCCAGCCCGCTTTGCTGATTTTACGGCGCTCAGCGATTCACCGCCTGCCTCGGCGACGATTACCTGCGATGTGGTTAAGTTTTGGGGCAACCCACCAAATTCCGAGTTGATCGTGGGCACTTCCGTTATTGTCCACAAGCTCGCATCAGAAGCGATCAATGTCGCTGGCGGCGATCCGCTGCGCGCTATCTGGGATGAAAAATTAGGACGCTGGGAATTGTTCTGGTACGGCGGGCTTTTCATCACCGTTCGGGGGACTGTCACCTCGCCAATTACATCAAGCGATCCGACATTCACCATTACCACGCCCGCATTGGTCAATGGACTCAAATTACCAACGGGACCGCTGTTGGTCACTAACAATCCGCCCCTTGAGACAAGTGGCAGCACGGTCGTTTACGCGCGTTACAATTACGACGCGAATGGCTGGGACACCGGCGACGGTGGGAACTTTTTAACCAAGCTCAAGGGGATTGGTAGCTACAACGGCGGTGGCGAGCCTCAGCTCGTCGCGCAGGAAGCGGAGGACAATCCAGAATGGGTGACACCCGATGACTATGATGAGGACGTTGAACAGGTTCTCGGCCACGATATAGATGAGCCGCGCTTATTCAAATGGCTGGCCGGCTATACGCGAATGGACGTGGCGCAGATATCTGGCACGGTGCCGGGGCATGGCAGTGGTGGGACGGCCAACACTTTTGGTGGTGATTCGTTTGTGTGCTACAATCCCTCGGGGGTAGCGTTTGTCGGCGGGGCTACCATTACGGTTTTGGGGGCAATTCTAGCTATCGACGGTGAGACATTGTTTGTGTTGCCAACCGTCGATCCAAAATCGAGACCGGGTTGGGTGACTGGCAACGATCAATCTGTTGGCCACGACGCCGGAGCTTTGGAGGAATGGCAAGACGATGAGGCGTGTTCCTGATGCCACGATTTCGCAATGATAACGGCAAGCGGATTCGCGTCGAATCAGGCGCGCGGATGAATGACGATACGTGTTGTTGCGTTCCGTTTTGCGATGAAGTGACGGGGATTACCGGCAACATTCAGATCATAATTTCTGGCGTTACTAACTCGCCTGGGATAAATTGCGGAGGCCCTGATGGCTGCAATCATGTGTACAACCGAACTCTAATAGAATCAATAGATGGTGGCGGGCCTATTCTCGGAACGTGTCCTGTCGCCCCCATCGGCGAGCCTGGATATCCGAACTGTGGCATCGGATTTTATTGGGTGCCTGCGGATTTAGGAACCTGCGTTTCCTTTGCAGAGAGGAGCGCCTTCTTTATCACATACCGAAGGGGCGACACCAGTGACTACTATGCTTTCTTCACGCTAGGGCGTGGCTTTGGCGAACGTGCCTCTTGGTCCAAGGATTATGGCTCCATCAACCCATCGCTTCCTCTTTCATTTGGTCCGGCAGATTACGAGGGAGAGTGCAATGGAGGCGAACTATGTGATTTCTCTGCTGCGACGATTACGGTGGCATACGAATAATGAAACTGTGTATTTTTGAAACAGAAGGTGGATTGTGGCGTTGCCTAGTTTGTGGTTCGGAGTTGCGTGGGAAATGGAATCAAAACAATCTGCCGCCCCGCAATTGCCCAGCGGTTCAGAGTGAACCAGTTTCACCCTGCCCCTACCTTGGTCAAGCCATCGAAGGCGATATAGTCACCATCAACTTATTGAGCGGCTGCAAGAAAAACCGTAAGAGAGAAACCAAGCAATTCATCATTCACGATTGCGCAATCATGGGTCGAGCGATGCCCGCCTATACCTGCTGCAAAGAAGCCATCGAAACGCTCGTCGCTGGCGACTGGGCCGAACCCTGTAAATTCTGTGAACACAATCCCAAAAACAGGAGAATAGAAAATGGCTGACATCGCCCCAACTCAAGCAATCCACGGCGGCGCTGGTCTCGTGGTGGTCAGCGGTATTGCCGGCGAAACGCTGGCGGCAACTGACTGGGTGTACCGTGCCAGCGATGATGCGAAATGGTGGAAAATCGACGTGAACGACGCAACCAGAATGGCTAAAGTGCGGAGCGCGGCCTTCGTGCGCAATGTGCTGGGGATCGTTATGTTCGGCGGCGCGGCTGACGCGGCGGTGGATATTGCGGTCTGGGGGCCGGTCAATCTCGGCACCTCGATTATGACGGCGGGGGTGGCCTACTACGGTTCCGACAACATCGGGAAAGCGCGGCCGGCGGCTGACAACGGCAGCGGCGATTATCTGGTATTTTACGGTACGGCTTATACAGCGTCGATCATGTACCTCGCGCCGGCGTATCACGGGATCGCGCTGGTGTAGTTTCCGCTTGGCCGTGGGTGCTGGAGCATTAGCCCGGCATGTCATAGGGCGCGTGCGGCGTGAAGCCCTGCGCGATGGCTTCCTTCACTTCCACGTCGACCTGTTGCCGCATTGCTAACGCCTCGGGGGTCGTGTTCGACGGCGGTTGCCCGAGCACCGCTTCGTTTTGAATCCGCGCCATATCTTCGGTGGTGAGCATCGTTATCACTTGCCTTTGTCGAGAAATGTTTGCCACGCCTGTTGATCGTGGATTTGAAGCTGTGTGCCGGCCGCCGTGGCAATCAGTCTCGATTCCCCAGTGCTATTATCCCACAGCCGGAAATCGTCGTACAGGCCCTCGGAGATGGCTTGTGGCACGACCTGGGAAACACCGGCGTGAATGCCACGTAGCACGGATTCGCTGACGACGCGGCCCGTTTTTGCGCCCCGGTCGTTCGCCCATTTGATCGCAGTCTCGGTTGGCACCGTGCAATAGTCGGCCGAGACCCGATGGCCGGCGGCCTTCCATTTGGTCACTTTGTCGCGGAGTTTTTCTATGCTCGAATCGCCAGTGCCATCCATGAGCACGTCAAACTTGTTGGCGAGCGACTGATCGACGGCCATGCTGCTCACGTCGCTCGATTCCTCATGGTTGTAAGCGGCGGCTGTCGTATCCTTGGCGGCGATTTGGGCCGCGTACTCGGGGAGTTGTTCCTTGATCCCGTCGCTGTCGATATGCGCGAGCTTGTGCGGATGATTGAGTTTACCGCTTTTCACCAAACTAGATTTCCCTGAGGCAGTTCCTCCCCCCAACATATACACCGTGGGCTGTTGCGAGGGCTTCAAACCACGTAGCAATTGGCTCACGATCCCCGCGTGAAGCTGTTGCCGCTCGGGCGTGTATTGCCCAGTCTGTGGGTCGCGGTATTTCGCTTGCGTGTCATGGCCGTTGGGATTGTGCGGCGGGAACTGTTGGTGAATCTTCGCGAAATCGGTGGTGACGTTCGACTTGGGCGCGGCGGGTTGGGTTTGCTCGCCGCCTTGAAGAAACGATTTGATTTGGTCGCTGGTCCATTTTGCTTGAGTGCCATCGGGTAAGGCGACGTTGTACGATGCCGTTTTGTTGGCCAGATCGTAAGGCGCGACCCCGAGCATCGACACGCCCTTCGCAGCCAAGAGCTTTTGCGCGTCCGTGATATTCATTTTGTCGAACGGCTTACCTCGCTTCTTAGCCACAGCGGCTTTCACCCGACCCGCCGTGCCGAATTTGCCATCGCTCGCCCGTGGGTGCAATTCTTCCTTCCACGGTGCGCGGACTCCACCGGCCGCGTATTTGATCCGCTCGGAAATCCGGTGGTAGCGCTCATTTTCGTCGATGTATTTGCGACGCGCAAACGCAAATTCTTCCGGCGTCAGGTTTTTCATGCGAGCCGTTTTATCGCGGTAAATAACGCCAGCGTTAATGTCGATTGACACTGGCCGTTTGCGAGCCTCATCGGGAAGCGAATCGGCCCATTCCTCGATACGATCCAGCGTAGCCGAATCGAGCTTGGCGACACGCATCCACCACTCGCCATGGTGTTTATGTCCGTTGCTGCGAAACGTAATCCAACCTTTTTTGAGCGCTTGATTGATTCGCGAGTCAGCTTTTATGCCCTCGGCCGCGCGAGGTAGCGTGCCATCAAATCCGATTGACTTGAAAAACTCGTGGTGCTCAAAGTGCGTCCCAGGGAAATAGCGAGCCGGTAATTGAGGTGGAATGAAGCCGGTGACAAGCCCGGCCTTGCCAAATCCGTCAACGTCTGTTGCGCGCATCGCTGCGTCCAGCGATGGAGTAGTCACGTCATCCATAAAGAGATAGCGATAGGCTTGCTCTTTCCAGAATTCATCGGTTAAATCTTCCTTGGTGTACGGATCGTCGCTTGTCGGGCACTTTTGACCAATCCATCGACGTGGTGGCTGAGGTGCGTTTCTTGCCGGCTGCCTTGCTTTTGGCTTTTGGTTTCGTGGCCACCGCCGCGCCACCGCCGTCGCCTGAAAACTTCCCGCTTTCATCCCGAGGATGCTCGGCTTCGCGCCAATAGCGCAAACGCTCGGCAATGCGCTGATACTTCCGTGCTCCCGCGGCCTCATCGACCCCAGCGGTGAACGACTTGGGGAATTTCTTCGCCAAGTTGACCAGCTCATCAATTCCAGCGCCCACGCGGATGACCGGGAATTCGCTGTCGGGATCGACTTCCAGTTGCGCCTGCCAGCGATGATGGCCGTCGAGGATATAGCCGTCGCTCGACGCGAGCACCGGCGAGCCCGGCCGCACGCCGTCAGTACGCATGGTTTTGACCATGGCAGCCACCTTGCTCTCTGATAGGTCGGCCTGGGTCGGCTTAAGGTCGCTGGCCCTGGGGCTGTCTGGTTGCGCGGAGATTCCGTACAGTGATTGCAGCCAATCGAGAAACTCTTGCTTGTCGGGGCCGGCGATTTGCGGCATTTCCGCGCGATTGAGTTTTGCGATCCCGCCACTGCCGCCGGCAAACTTGCCATCCTCATCACGCGGGTGCTCACTCTCATCGAATGCCGCGTCGGCCCCGTACACCTTGCGGCTCTGGCAGTGACCCTCGAAGCAATCAATGTCGATGTACCGACCGGGCGTGTCGCTTTGCTTCGGATAGTGAAACTTGGCTTCGTAGCGCAGGATCGTCGCCGTGATTCGCTGCTTTCGCGCACCACGATCGCGCAGCCGATGAATGGCCCGGCCGTACCGGAGCAACTTGACCGCGCTGGCCACGCGACGATACGGCTCTAGTCCAGGGTTTTCACTTCCGCTGGTTGCGGTTCCGTCGGCTCTTGCTGTTTCAGGCCCAACTCGGCTTCCAGCGCCCGTAGTCGCATCGCTTCCCCCCACAGCCGGTCGGCCTGTTCCTTGGTCATTTTGGAGAATTTCGGCGCGGAATCGTAAGGCGAACTCGTTTCCGATGGATTTGGCTTGCTTGGGGTTGGCGGCGAGTCGGCGGGCAAATTCGTTGGCGAGGTCATTGATCGGTCCCTTGTAATTGGTTTCGCGGACGAAAGTTTGATACAACTCTTGCGATTCTTGCGCCCGGCGACGATTGGTGTCTTGGTCGATGGTGTTGCCGGCTTCCTCCAGCAACCCCTCGCGGCCCTTCCGACTCACTTCGGTAAATGTGCGGACTTCCTTGCCGATTTCGCGCTTCACAATATCTTCCAGGATCACCCGTTCAGGACGCAAGCTGCGCTCGATTTCCTCGGTCCCGAACAAATCCGTTTGCTGCTCGACAAGCTGGTCGCTCACCGAAAACTTATCGGCCAGCGCTTGCACGCGATTCTTATTGAGGTCGTAGCCGCGCTGTTCCATGATCCGCAAATCGTGGAGCATTTCCTTTTGCTGTTTCGGGTCCGACAGCGTGCGGCCCATGATCGTGGCATACTCTCGGTCAAGCTGCTTGTTGACCACTAGCCGGAAAATATCGTTCTGCAAATTCGACAACGCGAGCCCATCGTCGGCAATCTGACCCTTGAGGCTCACCCCGTTTTTGATGAGCAAGGTTTCGGCTTCTTCCCCGGCTTCCTTGAGAAACTTCGCGGCGTCGAGCGACGTGCCATTGCCCTCGGCGATATTCGTGAGCGCCCCGAGAGCGCGGGCGTCGCTTTCATCCTTCGCGTCGATGAGTGAAACGGGAATTGGCCCGGTGTACCCGAGCCGCGTGAGCAGCTCATGCCGGTGGTGGCCATTCACGACGTAGGTTTTGCCATCCTTCGGATCGTGCCACGCGAGGGTGAGCCCTAAGAAATTCGGATTGACCGTTTCCACGTCTTTCAACTTCGCGGAAACACCGTGGGCATCCACGCCGTCGATTTTGTATTGGAAGCGGCCGGGGTCGACCGCCAAGTCGGCGGCGGTGAGAAACGTGAGCCCCACCTTGCGGCCGTCAGAGAGTGTTTTGATCCCGTGGCCTTCGAGACCACCGACCGCGGCGGCGCGCGGCACGGGGGCAGCGTGCTTGTCAAACGCGGGCTGTTGGGTTTGTTTGGGAACATGTTCCTTATTCTTGGGCGACGTCAACTTGAAATCGTCCGCGGGGTGCTCGGCTTTCTTGCTCCCCAGCTCCCCGAGGTTTTTTCCTTCGAGTGGTTTCGGGCCGCCGACGATGTTGCCGTCGCCGTCGATTTTGACGTGGGTGCCACGGCGCTCGCCTTCACCGCCGCCGAGCGTGATCCACCGTTCGCCGGCTGCATCGGCTTGCTTGTAATGCTCGGCATCGAAGGCGCGGCGCAAAAACAGTTCGTCGCTGCGCTGGCGGTAGAGCCGTTCGGCTTCCTCGCGTGATAGCTGGCCGTACATTTTTGGACCCTCAAACGACGCAAAGCCGGACCCTGCGCAAGCGGCAGAATCCGGCCTTGTAACGGAACCGGGGATTGAGCCTCTAGCGTACACTTGATGGGCGGTAGCGGTCAAGATTCTTTCACTCCCCGGCTGGCCGCGATTTTGTCGTACCGGCGGACCTTAGTTTGGTATTCGCGGACCTTTTTTTGAGCCGCTTTCACGCCGCGTTGTCGCTTGGCTAGCTCGGCTTGCCATTTTTCGAGCACGGCCCGCGCCTTGGCTTCGTTTTTCTCGGCCACGGTGAGGGCCGGCTTGGTGGCCCGTGGCTTCGGAGCTGCCGACCATGCCGCCACGAGCGACTCGCGTTGCTCTCTAAAGTCAGCGAGGATCGGCAGCGACATGCCATCAATGCGAGCCTCTCGGTTTTTGCGAGTGTGTTGCCAGCGGACGAAATGGGCCACCTCATGCGCCGTCACCTGGACTAACGCCTCGATTCTGTCATTCAGCATGAACGTGGGAGCGTTGACGCGGCCCGGATACTTGCGTTCCATCGGGTAGCGCGGTTCCTGTTCCTGCCAACGATCCAGACGGTAGCACACGCCGTCCACTTCCGCCGTGCCTTCTCGCATCAACTTCCGCACGATTGCGCTATCGTTGATCGCGTGTATAGTAGTCGGCTGGCAGTCCGCGTAAATTTGGCCTTTCGAGACCGTGGAAGTCTCCGCGCCAATTCGCACGATCATTCTGCCGCTACGCCAAGCCGTGCCACGGAAGGCATGTCGCGTGTTGAGGAACTGCACGATCCACAGTCGCTTGGCCGGCAAGCCATGCTGTTGCAACACCCACGACAGCATGCGCCGCAGAAAATGATCGTCGAAATCGGTTGTGTTTTTGAATTTCACGTCCTGCCCCTTTCGGCATCCAGTTCGTCGACGTATCGAATCAATTCTGATTTCGCCCTGTTGATTTCGCTGGTATTTGTATGACCACCCCAACGGGCTTGCCACGCCTCAATGCGCCAAACAATTTTTATCATTTGTTCGATGCACTCTTTAGTCGGTTTCACTTCGCACCTCGCTTTCACGGAAACATCGGAAATGTCTTGCCTTGCACGCGGATCGCTACTTCGCCGTCCTTGTGAATCTCAATTGTAATGTCCGTTGGGCAGATAACATTCTGCATACAACACCGTTCTTCGTCACCAATTTTCACGGACAGATGATCCGTCGGGCCGCAAGAGATGGTCACTAGGTCGGTCCAGTCAGGGACCGCTTTTACTTTTGCAAGGCGAGCTTCCACAAATTTTTGCCACACTTGAAACGCTTTGCTCATTTGACCCCCCGATGTAGCAAACTCCAAGCAAGACACCATACCAGCGCGGCCAGCGGTGGCTCTGGCACCTGAGCTGTCAGCAAGGCAGGCCGGGCCAAGTAATTCCGCTGCCAAGTCAGAAAATCACGGCCGGTCATGGTGCCAGCAACATACTCGCTCTGCCAAATGCCGAGATCAAGTTGATCGACATAGCCGTCATCATTCCAGTCGGCCACTCCCGTGTCGGGATCGCTGGTCACTACGTCCCAAATAACAGCGTTGAATTGATCGTACAAAGCCTGCGGATACAAGTCACCGAATTGCTGCGATGGCTTTGGCATCCCGCGAATATCTTGCTTAAAGAGCGTGGCGAAGTTGGTCGCCGCCGCCAAGTACCGGCCGATAGCGCCGGAACCATGCAGATCGTCACGGTACAAGTCGGCCATCGTGATCCCCGCGATCTCACCTGAGTCGATCATCATGTCGATTCGGTGCCAGACTTCGCCTGCTGGTATCTCTCGCAACAAAACACCCTCGGGCAAGAAACGTGCTCGCCCCCAGGCCATGAGATTGTCGTAATACTGCCGTTTTGGTCGAATGGCTGTGCTGTCGTCATTGACCGATTCGCTTAGCCAGTATTCCGAGTAATCCCCAAACGACTGCCTGGGCCACACTTGGTACACGTAGAACGCCGCCGACTGATTGGCTGGGTTCTGGCGGGCCAAGCCGACAAAGCCTTCTATGGCCAGCTTATCGGTCCCCAATGTCTCATCGGGTTTCAAGTACGGTTCCAGGGTGATGCTGTTCCAGGCGTACTGCGCGAACGCATTGGTGTAGCCGCCATACGGTTCCCGCAGGACATCAATCCCACCGACGCCATTGCCTTCGGGATGCTCCCAAATTGAAGTGAGCCCTTGCGATGAGTCGATGTGCATGGCGAGTGTGTAATCGTAGCCGTAATACTGGGCCATGGCTTCGAGGCCGAACGTGCCCGTTTGCACGTTCCCACTGTTGTTGCCAAGGCCGTCGTTCGTGAGGGAGTTGCCGATGTGATACGTGCTCATTGCGCACAACAGACATAATTCGAGCATGGAATCATTCTCCTTTTCGGGGTGCGGAATTTCAATTTACAGAAACGCCAGATAATTAGAATCGTCCAAGAGCGAGTTTTCAAACTCCGCTTCGCTCGGATCGTACTGCTCATCGGCCACAACCGGAAATTCTTCGGTCTCGGCCAATCGCGGCCTCTCGGTCCGTGGCTTGTCGAGCACGACCAGATTGACACTCACCGCCGTGCGGTTGAAGGCTTCAATGTCGGCAAACGGAGCGCCGAGCGACTCACTCCACCCGAATTCGTCGATCAGGTCCGACGCCTTGCTGAATGCCGCTCCGCCGCCCATGAGGGCCACCAACCGCCCGCCCGGTGCCAGTAAGTCAAACGCATGGCGAACGTGTTTCACGTCGGCCCCGCGCTCGAATGGCGGATTCATCACAATGCGGTCGTACTGCTCGCCCCGGTCGAATTCCAGAAAGTCGCCGCGCTCCACGTCGTAACCTTTCATCGAGAGAATGTCGCCCAGGGTGTAGTTCACTTCGACCGCAACCGCGTCGATCCCATGTCGTTCGCGAATCTTGTCGAGGATCGACCCGATGCCGGCCGAGGGCTCAAGAACGCGGTGGCCGGTTTCAATGTCGGCTTCGTCAAGCATCCGATCAATCACGCTCGCGGGCGTGGGAAAGAATCCGTCAATGTCCGCTCCGCGCAGGTCATTGATTTTGGCGTCGACTTCCGCCTTGCGCTTGGCAGCCAACTCGGCTTCCCGCTCTGCCGGGCTCTTGTGGTGATCGACCAGCCCCCGCAAGGCCAGCGCTATCACGCTCTTGTCGCGATACTCGCCGGTGTCGTGGTGATCGTAATAGCCGTTCGAGCCCGCAATGGTCTCGGTCATATCGAGAAAATCACGTTTGACTTGGGTGCGTATCGACTTGAGCACCTCGGGAACGTCGCCGGCTTCGTAGGCGTCCGCCAATGTTCTCATCGCGGCTTGTGCCCGTTCCAAATTGCGGCCTTTATGCAACCGGCTGCTGTACTGTCGACCGCGCATCGGTGTCCAACCTTGAGTCATGTCGCGGGTTTTGTTATCAATCTCGGCTTGCAACCCGTCGGCCATGTCGCGCAGCTTGGTCGCCCGTTGAGCATTGAAGCTGGTTGCCGCTGGCTTCGCGTCAACGGTTGTTTCACTCACCGCTGCTGCCGGCTCAATCGTCGCCGCGAACGCCACGGCATCGGCTTCATTGTCAAACCCAAACCCGCCGGGAACCTTGCCCCATTGGCGACTGTACCAACCGCCAACCACTTTCGCCGCGTCCCGCAATTCCTCGAAGCGCTCGCGGCTCACCTTGTCACCGAGCACGACCAACCAGAAATCCGACTGCCGCTTGGTGTGAAAGTGCTTTTGCACGGTCACGGCCAGCCCGTCGCCGCTTGGCTCGCTCACCGGGGCGGTGGCGGGAATCGGCAACTCAAAGTCCAACCGAAACCACCATTTTTTGTCTTGGTCGTTTTCAATGCCGATCAATTTGCCGAGCTGGGGGATCGCGTTGGCGCTGATGATCCTGTAGACATGAGTACCGAGCACTTCGCCGTCGTTTTCACCGAACACGTTGCGAGTATTATCGCCGTCGTAGGCCACGCCTTGCTGTGTGGTGAGCATCCGGGCCACCGCTTCGTAAATCTCTTTCGAGACGTTGCGGTGTTCGCTCACGTACTTGGCTTCGCCGAGCACCCGTTCCACCGCTTTGCTGTAGGCCGAATTGTCATCTTCGTACATATCGGTCATGCCGTCGAACGTGCCGCCGCTGTACTTGCGGCTGATTTCTCGCACCTCATCGCTGGTCGGTCCATCGGTCCACTTCACGTCGACCGAATTGCCCATCGAATAGTATTCCGACTTCACCGAAAACTTGACGCCGGGGAAAGCGTTGGTCAATTCGATTTTGAGATTCTTCGCGGCCCGCGCGGCTTCCGACAACTTGCCGTCGCTGGCAATCGCCCATGGATATTCCACCCGCAACTCGGCTTCCAGTTTGTCGGCTTCAATCGCCTTGGCAGCCGCCTCGGCGTTCCACTTGTCGCGCTGCGCGTTGTTCGCGGCGGTCAACTCCGCATCGGCTTCCGGGGTCCGCCGTTCATCGACCACGGGCAACACCAGAGCGGCGGTCGCGGCCACCACGTCGGCAATGATGGCCTTGTAATTGTCCGCGGTGATTGTCCACCCGTACTTTTCGCCGAGCCGGTCGTAAGCGGCATGGTAATCGTCGCTTTGCGGGGCCATGGAGGCCACCACCTCATGCGACGATTCCTGCCCGCCGATCACGCCGAACTTTTCCAGCCGGGCCTTGCCGCGCCAACTGAATTTGCTGAGCGCCTCGCTCACTTGCTTGGTCTGCCGGGGGCCGGCGGTCGAAGAAAATTTCTTATCACTCATCGCACACCTCACTTTCAAAAGAAACCGAATCACTCACCTCACACTTGTATTATCGCCAAACGATAGTATTAGTCAAGAGAAAAGTTCTTGATTTTGGGAAAATTCTCCGAAATACTCTTGATATTATTATCTATAGCCGATAATATGAATACGTGGGGATTGAACGATAGCCCTAAACTCCTGAAAGACGCCCATGGGAAGAAAACAGAGCAATCCGCAGCCGCACAACGAATTCAGCGGCCGCATCGGTCATAATATCCGGCGACTTCGCAAGCGATCTGGCCTCACGGTTGAAAATTGTGCTGAGTCTGCGGAGATTTCAATAGCCGTTTGGTATCGCCTTGAAGGCGGACAGATCAGCCTGACCAATGGCAATGCAATGGTTGCCGTTTGCAATTTGTTCGGTGCCGATCTAGTGGAATTGCTGCGAAAGCCGAGGGGAACGTGAGTGCTCAATTCCCCGACAATGCGCTCGACTTGAGGGAAGCAAAATTCTCCGACATTGCTAACGGGTCTTTTGTTTATTTCCTGATGGAAGAAGATATTTGCGTCTACGTGGGTCAGACCGCTTCGCTGAGTGATCGAATCAACCAGCATTATCGTGATTCTTCCAAGCAGTTTGATCGCGTGCTTTACATGCACGTTGACGACGATGCGAGACTTACAATTGAATTGCAGTGGATCAATTCAATTAAGCCAAAATACAATGGTTCTGTTCGTGTCCCACGAATCAAGGAAGAGAAGCCACCGAAAAGGAAGAAACTGCGCATGGGTCGCCCAGCTACCGGACAAATGCCCCAATTCCAATTTCGCATGGACGTAAGGATACACGCCAAGGCACAAGCTCAGGCAACCGAGCAAGGCACGACACTCTCCGACGTACTGCGTAAATTTGTGGCCTTGTGGGTGGGCGAATAACAGCCCCCAAACTTTTTCCCATTTTTGTATTGACAACACAAAATCCCATTGTAGAATCCACGCCATGAGCAAAAAAACAGCAACCAGCAAAGCGGTCATCGGACGCCCCACGACTGGGCAAATGCCGTCCCATCAATTTCGGATGCAGCCCGCAATGCACGCCCGCGTCAAGGCGAAGGCGGAAAAGGCGGGCATGAGCATTTCCGAGCTGATTCGGATGCTCTTGGCGAAGTATCTCAAGCAGAAATAATCGACGCACACACTCGCATGGAGCGGACGACAGGTGCAAAATACTCTTGACTTCGGTAACGCAAGCGCGCGAGAGCGATTTCTCCGCTTCCACAACGAAAATCCGCACGTTTACGCGGCATTGGTCCGCTATGCCCGTGAACTCAAGCGGGCTGGCGTCCAGCGGGCGGGCATACGGCTGCTGTGGGAGCGACTGCGTTGGGACGAAACGATTCGCACGTCGGGCGTGCCGTTCAAAATGTCGGATCATCATACGAGTTTTTATTCACGACTCATCATGCTCAAGGAACGCGACTTGATGGATTTTTTCGACACTCGCAAGGGGTGTCATGTGGAAAGCAACTAATGCGATCACAAAACTATATCGTCGCGGCGGCATTGGTGTTCTATGTGCTCTTGGGCATGGTGGCCATCGTGATCGCCGTAAGAATCTGGGGAGTAGTCAGCCCATGAATCAACACGCCACAATCGAAAGACTTGCCGAGTACACGAAGGCGCGGCTTGTGCCGTGTGCCGACAAGCGTGAATGGCTCGGGGAACGACGACTTGGGGGCAGCAGTACGCCGAATCTGTTCGGTTGCGGCTGGTCGAGCGAATACGCGATGTGGTGCGACTTTATGAGTCCGCCCGAATATCGAGAATCGACCGAACGGTTTGCTATCGGGCTCGGCCTCGAAACCTTTGTCTGCAATCACTATCAAGACAAGTTCGGTGGCGTAGTCGAACAATGGCCGGTGTGGACGTTGGCCCGACACCCCGAGCGTGATTACATGCACGCGACGCCTGATGCCATGCTGTTCGATGATAAGCTCGGGAACGGTCCCGGCTCGCTGTCAATCAAAACGTGGTCGGAAATGGACCGCAGATCGTGGTACGACCAAGAGACCAAAGAAATGGTCCCACCACTTTACGTTCAAATTCAACTCCAAACCGAACTCGCTTGCCTCGGCTGGGAATGGGGCGCGGTGGCGGTGCTGTTCGGCGCGCAAAAGCTAGAGCGGTGCGTCGTGGAACGCAATGATTATTTCATCGCTCAGATGTATGAAGCATGCGCCCGCTTTTGGTCCTATGTCACCGCAAAAATCGCACCGCCCATTGACGAAAGCGAAGCGAGCCGCGTGGCGTGGGCGCGATTGCATCCCGACGATTCCGGGCTCGCGGTCGTGCTGCCCGAGGAAGCCGATCAAGTGATGCTCAATCTCGAAATGGCCAAGGACATGGCCAAGAAAGCCGAGGCTTTGAGCGCGGCGAGCGGCAACACGCTGCGGAGCCTCATCGGCGATCATACCTATGGGGTAAGCCCCGAGGGGCGGGTCTACTCGCTCAAGGCGCAGGATCGCAAAGACAAGTGTTGTGACGCTTGTGGGGCGGTGGTCACGCCGGGGATCACTTATCGCGTGTTGCGATCCACCAAGGCACTTCCGAAGGGAATCGCGTATGTCGGCGAAGAAACTGCCACGATTTACCAAGTCGCCGAGCGGAAGCAATTGCCCGATTGGGTCAAGCAACGGTTGTTCGACGATGCGCCGGTGTGCCATTGGTGCGGCTGTCAGCTTTTGATGACCACCGCGACGATTGAACATTTGGTGCCGTTGTCTTTGGGCGGCTCGAATCAAATCAGTAATTTGTCCCTCGCGTGCGAGCCGTGCAATTCCGCGCGGGGCGATGATGCGACACTCACGGCGGCACAAATTGTGGCACTCCGAAAGGCATAACGATGAGCAAAGACGAATCAATGATTAGCTTGGAAACGGCAGTCGATAATTTGATCGCCTCGGCGATGCAAGTGAAAGCCGAGCGCGATGAATTGCTGGCCGCGTGCCTTGCGGCGATTGAGGCTTGCGGACCTTCCGTGATGTGGAACGGCAAGACACAAAGATTTCTCCAAATGATGGAGAGGGCGCTGGAACGTATTGATCTGGTGGCACTCACTGCCGCCCAAATAGAGGCCACGCGATGAGCTACACCGTCAACCCACTCGATTACGCGGCCAAGCACTTGCCCGAGGGTTATGAAATCCATGTCAACATTGAACGCGGCGCTGGCGAGGTGGAAATCTTCGACCCCTATGGCGAGATTGTCGAGCTTGATTATGAGGATGATGAACAATTTTTCGATACGATCATTCGTGCTGTAGGGGTCGCGCAGGCCGACGCCGAATCAACAGAGGTGACAAACGACAATGAGTGAAGCGAGAATCAAAGCGCGAGTGCATGGCCGCAACGTCGCGGACGAAGTGTTCGGAATGATCGGCGGCGATTTGTCGATGCACGTAGGCCACGGTGCCGACTTTGCGGATGCGCTGATCGAAGGATTGCAAAGTCTCTTGCCACACCGCAAATCAATCAGCGTCGAAGCACCGAAAGAAATACCGATTGCGAGACTCGGGGCCACGGAAATGCCTTTCGGCGAGTATATGGGCCACAACTTTGATGGCACGCCTCTCGATTATCTCGATTGGCTCTGCCGCACGCAGGAAAAATTTTATGCGGGCTTACGGGCCTATTTGAAACACCCCGAACTGAACTCACACCGATCAACACAAAACCAGAGTTGACTAATTTCACCCCACTAACCCGAGACTAACATGGCACACGATTTTGACGAACCCCTTGAGGGTGAGCTAGTGAAGTCGAGCAGCGACCAAGGCTCGACGAACCTCGCGATCCTGCGTATGGAAAACGAAACGATCATGTCGGCCGCGCAAATGAAGCCGCGCGACAGCCTGCTGATCGTCCAGCAATTGACGGCGCTTATCGAAGCCTACCCGGCGGCTGCCGAGGAAGCGGTGTATTCGCGGCCGGTCGGCTCGGTCCAGGAGGTGACGTGCGCCAAGTGCGGCGTCAAATACGAGTCCGCCTACGTGACCGCCGACACGGCTTGCCCCGCGTGTGAGTCGCCAGCGCAACGGGACCGGCACACAAAGGTTAAGAAAACCAAGTTTGCCGAGGGGCTGTCGATTCGCGCGGCGGAATCCATCCGGTCGATTTTCGGTTACACGCGGCTCGCGGTCACGAACGAAATGCTGCCCAACGGGTCGATCAAACTCACCGGTACGCTGGTCGATTACTCCGCCGGCAACATGACCAGCGACGAGCGGATCGTGAGCCCGTACTACAAATCGAAAGACGGGCAAATGGTCCGCCATCCCGAGGATCGTTTTTTGAACGTGGTCGTGAAAGCGGAAAAGTCGAAGCTCAAGCGGGACATTATTCTCGACTCGGTGCCGGGGATCATCAAGGCGCTGTTTCGTGACGAGTGCGAAAAGAAAATGCTCGCGCTGGTCAGTCCCGAGTTGATCGAACAAAAGGTCGTGCCGGCGTTCGCAGAGTTTGGCATCACGCTGGAAAATCTGGAAGCGATCATCGGCCGCAAGCTGAAAATGGGCTGGAAGGAAGAAGATCGGTTGCAGCTTCGCAAGATTCTGTCGGGCCTCAAAAGCGGCGAGACGAACGCCAAGGATTTGCTTGCCGATATAGCCGGTGGCGCAGAGCAAACGGCCGAACCGAAAAAGGTGAGCCCGAAAACCCTTAACGACGTGGCGGACGCGGCGGCGGCGAAACAGCCCGTGCAAGGTGACGGCGAGATTACATTCGATTCGGTGGCCGCGCAGATCGCGGCTTGCAATCGGACGGCCGACGTGGAAGGGCTCCGCAAGGAATACACCGGCCCCGAGGGTGGCTTCACGTCGGCAGAGTCGGGACAGCTTGAGGCGCTCTGTGAGCAGCGGGTGAAATTTCTCACCGCGCCGAAGGGCAAGCAAGGGGAGTTGCTCGAAAAAGGGAGCGAGCAACCAGCATAGTCATTTTCAACCGTCAACAGTTAAGGGAGTCCGTGGTGGCACGTAAACAAGAAAACATTTTGAAGTCCGCACGGGCGATGCTCAACGGGACCGAGTGTTGGCATTGTAAGAAATCGCTGGCCGTGGTCAGCCCGAACAGCAAGGGCCGGAACCCGAAAATGCGCGGCCCGCGCTATTGCGACAAGTGTTTGCGAGAAAAGCGTAAGGGCAAGTTAAAAAAATGGCAGCCGGCGAAAACCACGAAGCCGGTGTTTGAGGATGATTGAGACACCGCCGTCGGGCTTGTCGCCAGATCGAAGGGTACGATAGCAAACTCGCCCGAGAGAAAACGGCGGCGGATTTTTTGACAAGGTTTAACAAAGCAAGTGAGGTGCGAAATGGCAGTGGTCGAGGAAAGTGAAAAAATTACAATGGTCAATATCGGGCCGATTGAGCGGCTCGACATTCCGCTGGTGGCTGGAGTTACCGTGCTCCGCGGCGTCAATGGGAGCGGCAAGAGCCGCGCCATCGAAGCGGTCGAACGCCTCGCGGGCGACAAGACAATCAAGCCCGACATCCGCGACGGCGCACGCAAGGGCGAAATCGTGGGCTGTGGCGTCCATGTCATGGTGAGCGCGAAAATCAGCGATCACGGCACCCTGGAAGTCGAATCCCTCGAAGGGCGCTTCGACATTGCCAAATTGGTCGACGGCGGGGGTATCAAGAGCCCCGCGGCAGCGGACGCCTATCGCATCAAGGCGCTGCTCAAGCTCAAGGGCGTGACGGCCGACGAAACGATGTTCTACGACCTCGCGGGCGGCAAGGCCGAATATGAGGCACTCGCCGTGATGCCGTCAGACGATATTGTGGAAGCCGCCGGCCGGGTGAAACGTGCCTTGGAAGATAAGGCCCGCAAATGCGAGGGGGAAGCCGACCGGCTCTGGGGGCAGCATAGCACGCGGATCGCCGACAAGGCCGACTATGCCCCGGAAATCGAGCGGGACGCGGAGACGCTCAACGCGGAGCTGGAGCAGGCGATTGCGACCAAGGCCGCGCTCACGGATCGGTCGGAGCGGTATCAAGCCCAGGTTGTGGACCGTGAGGCCGCTAAGGCAAAGTTGGCTGAATTGCCGCCAACCTATTTGGCGGAACTCAGGGACGCAAGCAAAGCGGCCGCACGACTTGTGAAAGAATCACGAGAATTGGTGATCGACTTGGAGGAGCAACTTGAGGAAGCGCAAATACAGCTTGGTATTCGGGATAGAGAACGCAAAGCTGCCGAAACTGCCGAAGCTGCCGAGGAAAAGCGTTGTGCCGACCGCGCCACTTTTGAAGAAATTCTCGCGTCCGAAATTCAACTCAGACCATCGTATGAGGAAGATTTTGCGGCCAATGAGGCGCTCCAGGCCGCGCGGGCGGCTGTCGAACTCGGCACCAAGGCCCGCGAGGCGGATCGACAAGCGGAAGCCGCCAAGCTGCTCAAGGCGCAAGAAGTGGACCAACGCAAGCGGGCCACGCAACTCCGCGATGCCGCGAAAAGTACCGATGAGGTGCTGTCGGATTTGGTGAGCAAGCTGGGGGTCTCGCTCATCGTCCACGAAGGGCGGCTCGCGATGATGACCGACCGGGGAACCGAGCCTGAGGTGTTCGCGGATTTGTCGCAGGGTGAGCGGTCGCGAGTCGCCATGGAACTCTGTTGCAAGAGCGTGGGGGCCGGTGGGCTCATCGCCGTGCCCCAGGAATTCTGGGAAGGGCAAGACCCCGACAACAAATGCGCGATCGCCGACGTGGCGAAAGCGTTCGGCGTGTGCGTGATTACGGCCGAGGCGACGGCTGGGAACTTACGCGCGGAAGAATTTGCCGGGTGATGGACGGCACGGAACAGAGCAAGAGGCATTATCAGCCGGCGTAGCTCAACGGATAGAGCAAGGAACTTCTAATTCCGAGGTTGTCGGTTCGACTCCGATGGCCGGTATTTTTTACAAAGGGGAAATAAAAAGTGACACTCATACCACAAGCCAATTTACCCGACGTATCGGTGCTCAACTGCGGGGCGGGCGACATGACATTCTCGTTTGACGAAAAGGATGCGCTCGAATCAGCCCGTGCCGAGCGGGTGATTACCGACATGCTCCAGCGCGGCTATCTGCTGTTCGCGCTTGTGAAGGGCAAGCATCGCCGCGTGACGGAATTCGATCCCAAAACACACGAGTACATTATCGCCGATGGGGCTACAGCGCAGCCGGCGGAAAGTAAGCCCGAGCCCATGAAGAAACCGACCACCAAAAAGAAACCGTCGCGAGTGCCAGCCAAAGGCACGCCCGTGACCGGCATTGCTCCCCGAGCTGGCGGATAAAAACATGGCCACGACCAAAGCCAACAAACGACGCTACCGGCAGCGCGCCCAAAAGCAACTCCAAGTGCTCAAGCGGCTCACGGAGTACGCCGACGACATACCAGCCGGCAGTTCCCGCGATGGGCTCGACGAATTGATCGACGGGACCGACGACGGTTGGGAATTCGTCCGAAAGAAAGCTATCGAGGTTGGCGCGGAAAATGGCGATTGGGCGGGATACCCCTTGCCCGTCGAAAGTGCCAAGCTCTGCGTAAAACCGACGAATTCGATCTATGCCAATTTCCAGGGCTTGACGTTAGCGAAGCCCACGGAAGGCGACAAACCGCTTGACGGCTATACGTGGGTCAATTCATGGGTGCAAAAGAAAAATGGTTTGCGTGTGGTGATCGTTCGCGACCCCGAGGGCAAAACGACGTGGGGATTTCTGCCGAGCGGGACCGTCACGCGACGATTCAAATTCGTGCTCGACACCCTCGCCGCTTCCCAAGCCTGGAGTGTCCCGGCAGAATTCGCGGCGCTCGCTCGGCTGAAAACCTTAGTCACTCCCGTGGCGTTTCGTTACTACTTGCTCACCGGGACGTTTCTGGAGACCAGCCCGCGCAGCAAGATCATCTATATGTTTCGCAAGTGCCGGCCAACGGTGGCCATCGGTCCCACGTTCGACGATGACACGCGCGTGCTCACGACTCTCTGTTTGCATCCGATTGGTTACTACGAAGAAACCTACGCCGGGAGCATGGTCCCCACGGATGACGTAATAGCCCATTTACTTTTAATGAGGGGCGATGAGCACAAGTATTGGGCGCACGCGAACCAACACTCACCAGATTCGGCCGAGGCAGGGCTATGATTGCACACTCCAAGCGCCGGGCGATATTGCGAGACCAGCGGGACGGGTACAGCACGGCCGCGTCGGCGAAAATGCGCGGCGTGACGATCCAACTTGTGCGGGCCGTCCGTGCTGGTCGCACCGAGGAAATGGACCTGGCGAAAACTCAAAAATACTATATCGCGCACGCGATAAAACGAGCACGCACGAAAGCAGTTTAGGAATCTCTACGAATGGAATCGACACTCGGCAGCAAACTCTTGATTGGAGAGACCCGCGACCAAATGCGCGCCTTGCCGCCGGGGTGCGTGCAATGCGTCGTGACCTCGCCACCCTATTTCGGAATGAGAGATTACGGCATCCCACCGGTCGAATGGGCCGACGGTTCGATGGCCGTGCTTGGGCTCGAAAAGACGCCCCAAGAATTTATCACGCACATGGTTGAAGTGTTTCAGGCCGTGAAGCGCGTGCTCCGTGATGATGGCGTGTGCTTCATTAACCTTGGGGATTCTTATTGTTCGCAACCCGCGGGAAATTTCGGTCCCGGCATGTCTGCGCCGGCAGATGGCGGCGCGTATAGGTCAAATAAGGCGAGCATGAATTGGCGTGAAATTGGCTATAAGCCCGGCGATCTAATGAATATACCTCACCGCGTCGCCGAGGCTCTGCAAAAAGACGGGTGGTATTGGCGTTCGACGATTGTGTGGTGCCTTTCAGGTGGAACGCACCTCTACGCTCGAACTGCCAAGGGCGACTCGCCGGCAATGCTCAAGGATTTGGTAAGACTTGATCCAGCGACAGTCCAATTGTGGAACGGCGAAAAATGGACGCGGGTTGTGTCGTGGACTCGCAACGAAACAAGCCGTGGGTCTAAGCGAGCCGGCGATTACCTCGAAATCGAGTTGCGCAGCGGCGAGCGAATCGGATGCACTGGTGAGCATCACTGGCCGACGAATCGCGGATTACTGCAAGCCAAGGACTTGCGGGTGGGTGACGTGATCCCAACTTGCCAACTACCAGCCCCAAGTCAATCCAATGAAACCTTGTTCTCGGATGAGGAACTCGGCTGGCTGGCTGGTTTCTACATCGCAGAGGGAATTAGAGTAGAAAAGGGATTGCGATTTTTTGTCCACCAAGATGAACGCATAGAATTTGAACGCATACGGCGTGCTGCCGAAATGTCTGACGGCACTGCCGTTATGCGTCAACTTGTCGGCAAGGCCGCGTGTATCGACGTGTACTCAAAGCCGTTGGCTGAATTGATTTGTCAATATGTGAGTGGCACCAATAGCTATACAAAACGGCTAACTCGCAAGGCATGGATGCGTCCAAATGTTTTCTTGGATTCTCTGTTGAGTGGCTATCTTGATGGCGATGGCCACTGGGACGCAAACAATAAACGATGGCGTATTGGTTTTACCAACAACGATGGGCTTGCAACCGACCTGCGTTGTGCTTGTGCAAGAATTGGATTTCGCTGCCGCCTGAAACGTGTAAACCACCGTTTAGGTCAGCAGAAGTTTCCTGGTTGGCGAGGAAGCATAGTTTGTGAGCCCACCAAACACCGTAACACGAAAGATAATGGCCAGATTGTTGCGATTCGGAAAAGCCGCGCACGAGAATTTTGGGACATTGAAGTGGCTGATGCGCCGCATTTATTTGCGCTCGCTTCGGGAGTGCTCACACATAATTGCAAAAGATCGCCGATGCCGGAAAGTGTGAGCGGCTGGCGGTGGCAGCAACATCGAATCAAAGTAGAAGCTGGGAAATCTCCGGCACGAAACATGGCCCCAGAAATCAAACGAGAAACGCAACACTTGGCAGGCCCAAGTGAGTTCCCAGCGCGGGCCACTTGGGAGAATTGTCCCGGCTGCGACAAGTGCCGTGCGAACGACGGGCTAGTGCTCCGCAAAGGCAAGTGGCGTTTCACTCAAGCTCACGAGTATATCTTCATGCTCAGCAAATCGGAAAGATACTTTTGTGACGGCGCGGCGGTGCAAGAGTTGGCGACGGGGGGCCAACCCGGAAACATCAACGGCGTCCACAAGCAAGCGGCGGCTTACGCGGGCGGCGACGATCACCACCGCCGGGCCGGCGGGCTTTGTAATATGGTCGCGAGTGAAACACGCAACCCGCGTTCCGTGCTCAAAACACGTTGGACCAAACAAGACGTGCTCTACTGGTTGCGGTATCTCAACAGCACTCCGCGCAACGGCACGATTCTGAGGCTGTCGAGCGAGCCGTACAACGAAGCCCACTTCGCAACTTTTCCAACGCTCTTGGTAAAGCCGCTGATAGAAGCCGGCACCTCGGCGGGCGGTTGTTGTGCGGCGTGTGAATCGCCCTATGCCCCGATTGTGACCAGCGAACGGGTGCCGACGCGGCCGGGCATCGACAACAAGATTTGGAAACACGCCGGCGCGGATGCCTTGACCCAACGTAGCGATCAATCGCCAAACCTTGACCCGCAACGGCATATCGCCGTGAAGTCGATCACCGGCTACCGACCGACGTGCGCGTGCAACGTGGGCTCGGTTCCGTGCATGGTATTCGATCCCTTTGCTGGCAGTGGCACGACGCTACAAGTCGCTAAGACGCTCGGCCGGCGTTACATGGGAACCGAAATCAATACCGAGTATGCCGAGCTGGCCATCAAGCGGATTAACACGCCCCCACGATGGGCGCTGCACCGCGCGAAGAAACCCGCGAAGCCGGTCGATCCGAACCAACGATCACTCTTTGAGGATGAGACATGAAACGATTTTTTACATGGCGATTTAGCTGGAATCTCGGAAAAGTTGGTGACGGCAAAGGCTACAGTAATGAAGTGTCGGTCGCCTTTGGATTTGAGCCACGCGACATTTGGGTCGGCCTCTATTGGACTACAGAGTATGGCGGGTGGATCGTGTACCTCTGCTTGATTCCATGCCTGCCGCTGAGACTTCACCGCAAGTGGAGTTACGGCGGTATTTTTCCGCAGCGTGCACGAAAATGACCAAACAAAAAACCCTCGCGCTGTTCGACGATGAGCCCGGCACCTCCCCAGCCGTTGACTCACGTTCCGACGAACAGCGCGAGGATATTTACATGCGACTGCTCGAAGCGCTCCGCAACGCGAATATCGCGAGCTGGTCGTGCTCGGGTCGATTGCTCGACGAAATCTCGCCAGCGTGGCGGGCTGATTTGTTAGTGTTAGAGGCACGGGGCCACAAGATTGACGTTCAATCGTTGACCACCGGTAGCCTCGTTGTTTTACTCGAAAGGAAGAAATAATCATGGGCAAGTACGGGCGCACGGAAAATGAGGCGGGGGTGCATATCAACACGCTCTCCGCCGTCGGCGAGAATATGTTCAACGCCGTCGATGAGTTTTGCGAATTCTTCACCCTCAACAACAAGGGCAACCAGAAGCTCACGGCATTTTTGTCGAATTTCAAAGAGTCGGCCCGCATGGTCATGGGTGAAATGAAACTGCCCAAGCATCGACCGAAGGCCGCGGCGACACCGGCAACTCCTGAAACCACCGAAGCGCCGCCGAAGGGGAGCCAAGAGGAATAATTCGATCTTGCCGGGTAGCGGATTGCTGACCCGCGTAGATGAGCTGCGTTGTTGGTTTTTCTCCATTTACGACAGCGCGGTGAGTCGCCCGGCATTTTTATGCAGAAAGATAATCATGGCCATTGAAGAATTGAACGCCTGGGCAGATAGATTCAGAGCGATAGAAGGACAACTCACCGCCTGCCAAGCCGAGAACACGAAGCTGCGGAAGATTATCGAACTGATAGGGGATAACAAGTTGTGTGTTACTTGGGGACTCCAGGGATACAGTTCGCGTTCGATCAAAGGCCGCGATCAGTCTTGGTCCAACTACTACCCCACGGCTGCGGAAGCGGCCTTGGCACTACTTGAACGAACGGAGAAACAATGACGCAATACATCGGTAAAGAAAAATCCGGCGCGATCTTCTCACCCTGCGAGCGCTATCGTTATTCGCTCTGGCGGTGGTGGGGTGCGCCGTATGCGCCACAGCCGGCCGATATGGTTGCGTTCATTTGTCTCAATCCCTCGACGGCCGACGCGATACTCAACGATCCCACGGTCACGCGCTGCTGCAACTTCGCGAAGCGATGGGGTTACAGTGGGATGGCCATGCTCAATCTGTTCGCGCATCGCGACACCGACCCTAAGTTGATGCTGCTCACGAACAACCCGACAGGCCCGCTCAACGATCAAGCGATCCGTGAAGTGGCCGAGGCGTGCGCGTTTCGCGTCGCCGCCTGGGGAGCCCATGGTACGCACCTCTCCAGAGACAGGGCCGTGTCGTGGTTGCTCCGCGATTTGCCGTTGCATTGTTTAACGCTCACCAAGGGTGGACACCCCGGCCATCCCTTGTATCTCTCGGGGGAATTGAAACCGATACTCATGGAAAACCAATACTCAGGGGGTAAACAAGAAAATGGAAGCCACTGAAAGCAAGCCCGCGACCAAGAAAGAAGTCAACATCGCTATTGTCACGGTGCGCATGCCAGAGAGTTTACACAAAGAAATTATGGCTCGGGCGCACCAATTATCGACGCCGACTGATGGATGGTCGATGAACCGCTTTTGCATCCATGCGATTCGCAACGAGTTGGCGGGCGATTCATTTGCCGCCGCGATCACCGCCGGTGGCTACGACGTGAGCCCGTGCGTGGTCTGCCAAAAGCCCGTGGTGTGTCTTCCCGATGGCTTGGGCGGTTTGTGCGAGGCGTGCGCGGAAAACGAGGCAGGCCATGGGCAAGCATGAACTCCCAATTCAGCCCGGTGACAGGGTGGAAATCGCCGGCCAGCGTTTCGGTCGCGTGCTCGACATCGACGCCGACCGCAGGGCCACGATCCGGCTCGACTCGGGCAAGGTGATCGACCTGCAAAGGTTCAATTACTGGTTCGCACCGAACGCCGCGGAATTGGTTGAAATTTGCGAGCGAGTGCGTTCCGACCGCAATTACCCAAACCACCATGCTTTGGATGGCCTTGACGCATACCAGCAGGACGATTATTTTGACGACCATGCGGAAGTTATCAGATAAAACGAACATTTGAACACTCGCCGGGGTGGCTATCTGCTACTGGTTTCTTCCGCAAGAAAAACTCTAGGCTCGGCCACCCCGGCGGGCCTTTTTTGGGAAGCTCCAGGCACGGAGGCGACTGTCGTGGCGGAAAGACATAAATTGTCTAAACGGACTCGTTTCGATGTTTTCAAGCGTGACCGATTTACCTGTATCTACTGTGGCCGAAAACCACCGCAAGTAGTATTGCACGTAGACCACATCGTACCGGTTTCCGAGGGCGGTACAGATGATCCGCTGAATCTCGTTACATCGTGCCAAGACTGTAACCTTGGAAAGTCCAATGTTCCTCTCGTTAGCCTTCTGCCGCTCCAGATTGAGGGCGTTCTACTGCGGCGCGAAAAGGTTGAGCAGCTAGTCGCCCTGGATGCCTTACTAATGGCAGAGCGCAAGCACCAGGAAACCGCTGCAAGCCAAATTGCTGTCTATTGGTGCGACCAAATGTGTGGGATTGATGAGCCGATCGGCGAATTTATGTTGTCCGGTGCTCGCCTTTCGAGAATCAAGTCATTGCTTACAAAATTACCTCAATCCGTGATTTTAGAATCAATCGACATCGCTTTTTCACGTAAACCGATTTACAGCGTCAAGAGCAGCGATCTGTCGACTTGGAAGTATTTTTGCGGAGTAATTCGCAATAAAATCAATGAGGCTGAGGGCAATGGCTAAGCTACCGGCAATGCAACTTTACACTGGCGACTGGAAAAAAGACCAGCACCTTTCTAAGTGTTCCGCGGCGACTCGCGGCGCGTGGATTGATCTGATCTGCGCGATGCACGATGACGACCGCAGCGGCCGCGTGAGTGGCACAATAGAAGGTTTAGCTAAAATAGCTAGATGCACTCCGGAAGAGTGTTTGAACGCACTTTGGGAGCTAGCACTCAACCAAGCGGCTGATGTAAAAATTGAGTGTCCGGACTTTGTCCGCGATTTGTCCGCAGATTGTCCGCGATTTGTCCGCGATTTGTCCGCGATTTTTCCGCGCGGTTTCCGCACCTATGTCACGGTCATAAACCGTCGCATGTCACGCGAGCATGATGAGCGAGTTAAGTCATTGGGGCGTAAGCAGAAAGAGCGTATACGCAAGAGTGCGTCACGCCGATTGTCACAAGACCGTCACGTTAATGGTCACGAAAATGTCACGTTTCCTTCTTCATCTTCATCTTCATCTTCATCTTCTCCTCCTACGTCCCCTTCGCCGTCACGCGACCACTGGAAGAAGGAGGAGGAGATTCTTTTCGGGATGAATGTTTTGGGTGCTAGCAAGCTGATCGAAAACATGCAAGCACAACAGGTTCCAATCGAACTTTTGCGGCAAGTTTTGGATTATTACCGGGAAAACCAGCCAGTTTGGGGGCCTGGGGCACTTGATGGTCGTTTGAAAAACCTGCGACCAGGGCAAAGGGCCGACGAACTCTGGCCAACTCCAACCAAGGGCACGGCAACGGCCCAGGAACGTCGCCTGGCGAGCGCAAGAGCCGAGAAAGCACAATCTGACGCCGAAGCCGAGCAAGAGCGCCTACGGGCCTCACAGAAGCTCACAGAGGGTCTCGAAAAACGGTTCGGGGTTCTGGTCGATTCGTTCGACTCGGACACCCAGCGGCGGCTGCTAGCAGAGCACAAGGCCGAGGAAGGCGCGCAGATTTTGCTGCGGTTGGTCCGCAACACAGGGAAGCCCGCGGGGCTGGTCCGCGAGGCGCTCTTGGACGTTTGCGAGCAGTTACAAAAATTTGCCGAGTGATGAAAGGAACACACTATGGCCGATTTGTTTGATTTGGGGAGTTTGCCGGATGCTGTTCCGAACCACGCGGGGCTCGTGCTCCCGCTCGTCGACGGGCCGCGGGAATGGCGAGTGCGGCTGCGCTTCGAGGTGATTGGGACGCCACAACAACGCGGCAGCAAGCGGCCCGTGCGTCGTGGCAAGGCTGGCACGATTTTGTTGATCGACGATAACAAAATGTCACGCGACTGGATGGATCGCGTGGCGTGCTCGGCGCATGCTGCTTGGCAAGGCCAGCCGCTTTTGGACGAACCGCTCGCGTTGTCGATCATTTTTTATTTTCACCGGCCAAAAAGTCACTTTCGCACTGGCAAAAATGCGCACTTGTTACGTGATTCAGCTCCCCGAGATTGCTTAACGTCGCGCGATCTCGCAAAGCTGATTCGCTCGACAGAAGATGCTTGCACGGCTGTCGTGTGGCGTGACGACAAACTCGTTTGCCATTACCTCCAACCGATGGGCCGCGAGTACACCGAGGGTTCTGAAATGGCTCTCGTTACGGTCTATTCACGGTGAAAGGATTTTGTTATTGTCAACACAATCATTACGCCACGGTCTCTACTCACACGGAAGGAAAAAGTTATGTTACGCGAACTCAATCTCGAAGGCTTATCCCACTTCGCCGACGGCACGGTCGATGCCTCATTCGCTCGGCACGTCAAGCGGGCGATTCTCGACTGCGAGGATCGACCCGGCGAGAAGAAAGCCCGCACGATCACGTTGGTGGTCAACATCGTGCCGGTGGTTTTGCAGGAAGGCGCGGTTATCGACACGAACGTCGATTGCACGGTCAAAAGTTCCGTGCCGGATCATATTAGCAAGACGGTCGAGTGCCGACTCAAGCAAGGTGGCCGCGCGCTGTTCAACGACATGAGCGCCGATCACGTTGACCAGCGGACGATTGACGAAATGACTGGCGGTGATTGAACACGGCTGGCGGCACGGTCATTTAATTGCACTCCCGAAAGTCTGCTACCCGAGATTGCCGCAAGGTGTACCGGATAACCAACCGGACGGATGCCGACCTAGCAGAGACAACGACTAGCCGCCAGTCGCTTTTTCTCACAACACGTTACGATTGAAACCCACACTCTTAAAGGAAACTTATTATGTTGCAAGAAGCGTTAGAATACTTGGCTGACCTCGGGCGACGAACTGATGATGCGGATTGCATCCCAGCAGGAAACCGCAACAAGAGCCGTTTTTTTGTGCATGGCGAAGTGGTCGAAGTCCCACACGACGTTCCGGCCCGCAATCACGTTGTCGGCAACATAGAATCGTTTGCCAAGTGCCTCACCGATGAAACCAACTCCGTGATGCCGACGGCGACGGTATGGCACCACGGCAATGAAGTCATCGGCGTGATGTTCGACACGAACGACAATCACCGCGACGATAAGGTGACGTGGCCGCTCAAGCAGAGCGAGAAATTCACGGTGCTCACCAAGGGGGCGCAACAGCCTCGGGACCACGCCGAGTTTGTGCGGTTCATCGTGCAAAATCTGCGCGATGAATTTGACGCAGCCGCTCCCGGCTTGCTGGCCACGATTCGGACCTTGAAAATGAAATCCGGCGACACGGCCGAGGGCGACATTCAGCAAGGCCGCGAATCCATGGGCCGCGCGATTCAGCAAGAGATTGTCGGCGCGGCGGACCTCCCCGAGACAATCATCATTAAGGTCAAGCGTTGGGCCGATCTCGATTACCTTGCCGACGTGGAATGCTTATTGGTGCTCGACGTGCAGGCTCGCAAGTTGAGCTTGCGACCGCTGGCCGATGAGTTGACCGAAGCGGAGAACACGGCTCAGGCTTGGTTGCATGACGAACTCGCCACGGCGACGGAAGCGCCCATTTTCTACGGGATGCCGACGCCGTTCGGTAGCGATTGATCTGTTGTGTCGTGCTGGGCGCGCCGTCGGTGGGTCACTCACGCCTGCCGGCGGCGTTTTAATACTGTCGCGTGCGGTTGATCTGTCACACTTGAGGATGCCATGAAGAAAAAGAAATTATTTGAGGCAATGCAACTGCAAGCCAATTTGATCGAATACTTGCGAGAGGAATTAAATGCGACGACCAAACTGTTTGAACGCGAGCAAAAGGACAACGCGAATTTAGCTAACATAAACGCGGAGCTAGAAATCGACAGCTCGCGAGTTGACGATTTGAAACTTTGGCTTGCTAACGCGCAAGCGGACAACGAAAAAAAGCGAATTCAGCTCGCCGGCAATGACGCCAAACTACGTGAGCTGCGGGACCAGAATAGCAAACACAAAGCAGACCGCGATCATATCGAGAAAATTTACATACAAAAGCGCAATTCACTCGAAGCCGCAATCAAACAATTGCAAGACTCACTTGCCACAGAGGCCAGCAAATGGGAATCGCTCTATCAAAAAAGATGCAAGGAATGGGAAGCTCGAATCGAAAAAGCAAAACGAGCCGCGCCCGGCACAGGCGACACGCATGTGTACGTGGTCAAACGAATCACGCCGGGTCGACAGTCGCTCATCATCGTGTGCTGCACCGAGGATGAGGCCATGATCGAACGTGACAAATTGCGAACAGGAAAATGCAAGATTCACCGCGTCAAGACAAGCGACCGCTTACGAAAATTGATAGACAACTGAAAAGGAATTCAGGCAATGCTTAACCTTACATTCAAGGATGGCGAATCCGTGATGATCGGCGACAATATGCGAGTGTACGTGGAGAACATTCACGAGGGCCGAGCGCGGTTACGATTCGATTGCGACACGACCGTGCCGATTTGGCGTCGCGAGATTTGGGAAAAGATTCATATGGACAAGCTCGCCGAGGCGGGAGTGATCGACAACCAAGGATGAAATCCCATGACTAAAGCCCCTACCGATCCTCCGAAGTTTTCTTGCGGCTGCACCGCTCGCAGCACGCCTTACATAATGAAAGTCGATGGCAAGTTTACCGCTTGTCCCGAATGCTTGAGAATCGGCCGAATTCTCAAATGTGAGTATTGCAAGGACGGCTTGGTTGTCACTAGCCATTTTAATTTGTTCGGCATTGTGATTTATAGCAGACAGGCCGTGTGTTCAAAATGCGGCGGGCTCGATTGGTATGTCAACATGGATTACCTGGAACCACTCAAACCAGAGTCGCCCAAGTCGCCGCCTCCGCCACCGAAGAAACCCGATCCGCTGGCGAGAGGCATTGGCAACGATGTCTCCACGAGATATGGCGTTTTGCTCGACATTACGAGGTATTTGCAAGTTGGCGATAGGATCGAATTGAACTTGGACCAAAAATCCTACGAAGTGAAGCGAACGCATTGAGAGGGATTAGAATGATCCGATTGAGTGAAGCTGGCAAAGCCGCGATGGGCGTGTAAGTGGAGGATTGAAATATGGCCGCCAATTGGCTCGACATATCCGACTGCGACCCACGACGCGACATTGAGGAAATGATCGCGCGCATGCTCAACAGGGATGTAGATACTTTTCACGCTGAAACAACCGGCGAGTTTTTGGACCCACAACCACCAAAACATTACTACGTGATAAAGGCCAAAATCAAACACGTTGAACGGCTGATACTGACACAAGCCGAGTACGAGACAATGGCTTCTCTGGTAGACCATGGGAGCGCCACGGAACCGGGCCACCTCTTTCGTGGGCCATCAGCAAGCCTTTATGGCGTACCCCTCGAAGTGCAACCAGATACGCCAGCAGTGATGCGCCGCGTGTTCACCAACATGGCATCGAATTCGCCGCAAAGCATCGGTTTCATTTTCGGCGATAAATTCTTGGTGACAGGTAGCGACAATTATCTTGATTTTTTATTCTCATGCAATTATCCTGATCCACAAAGTTTCCTTCCCCAACCCCTGAGGTGTTCCATGTCCGATGAAACCAAAATCGCCGACGATCCGGTTACTGCCGCTGATAGTGAATCTCCAGTGGCGGCTGCTGATCGCGCAAACGAATCGCCAGCCACTCCAGCGACGAGCGGTGAGACATCCACTCTTTCCACCGACGATCACGCTGCCGAGCAAGTGGGGACCGCGGAAACCACCGAAGCCGCAACCGACACGTCCGAAGCGCCGACGCCAGCCACGACAACGGAAGCGCCAAGCGGCGTAGACACAGCGCCCGAGGAAGTCGGCGACAAAAATCCGCAAGAGTATCTTGCCGAGTTGGAAGCCACCGCGCGGGACGTGTCTATCGACCACCCCGACGGCTCGGGGCTTTTGCTCCGCGTTCGCGCGGGCCTAGTACGCATCCGCATGATGCCGATTGTGGACGCCGGCTGTAAAGTGGCTCACAGCGGAATCAACACCGACAGCAAATTGAATCTGCTGGTCGGGTTGGTCGGTCGATTGGTGAAAGATAACCCCGAGAAAGATATGCACCAAGCCGTGGGCGACCATGCTATCGCCGACGAATTGCAGCGATTTGCTGACATGGGAATTTCCGAAAGTGCGCTCGTTTCTCTCTGTTCGCGGCTTGTGCCGTTGGTGGCGGGACTGTAGAGTATTGGCTCTGATTGACTTCCTTTGCTTGGGGTGAGCGTCGTGTATCGCACCACGGCGCTCACCTTTTTCACTCGCACTAGGATGGCGCGGTGGATTCCAATACGCTGGAAATCCTGAAAAAAAACCCTGAGATTGACACGGCCGTTTGCGCGGCGGTACGATTGGCAGTTGACGCAATCAAACGTGATGGGCGCGGCGAAGCCGGCATCGCGTTGATTTTTCAAGGCACTGGAAAACCCATTCGTTATCGAGAGGTGACTAGCTTAGTTTTTCAATCCTAAAATTTTCCCACTAGCGAGTAGCGCTGGATCACAGGGCTCGCGAGTTTACATGCCAAACGGTGTGTGAAGTCGCGAGCCCTTGTTTTGTTGGTAGACGAAATGACCGCCGCTGAGAAAAAACCGTTCATCGAACAATGGACTTACCCGGTGGGCAATGCGGAGGCAGAGCGCAAGGTGCGCCAAGCTGTTCAGGATCGCATCGACTCGGGTATCAACGCCGTCGCCGTCGCCCGCAACTTCGAGGACGGCAAAGAGTATTACGGTGTTGAGAGAATTGAGATTGGACCATGATCGTCACAGAGCCAGAAACGATTCCCACGAAAACGCTCAACGAGAACGCGACGCAAACCGTCACGGCCAAGAGCAAGCCGGACGGCGGCGGCGAAGCCGAGCTGTTCTGGATCACTTGGACCGCCGACGGGAAACACTGGCATGTCGCCATATTGCCCAACGGGAAACAAGCGACGGCCAACACGCTCGAACGCGCGGAAGCGATGCTCGAACAGTGCATCGTATTCCTCAAGTTGAAATCCCATAGCACGCCGGGGGCCGACGCACGGATCGCACGGGCGATTACCAAGAAACTTAAAATCAATATCGCAGGGTAGAGAAATCAGGTATCTCGACTGGCTCATAACCAGTAGGTTGCGGGTTCAAATCCCGCCCCTGCTACTTTTTCACTATCAACAACGCGAGGTGAACTATGGCCGACAAAACGATCACGCAAGAGATTAGCGAATTTCGGGACGCGATCAAAACCTATGATCCGGCGAATGTCAGCGCCAGTTTGCATCGCTGCGTCGACGAAGGTTTCGACGTGATTGGCAAGATTGTCAACCTCGACGATAGCCCAGAGGTGATTGCCGAACTAGGAGATTCCGTCAGTGATGCGCTAAGTGATTTCTTGGACAAGGCGCTCGCATCGAGACCATTTGCGCGGAATGGCGCTAAGCTCGCCGTGTCGTTTGCCGTGCCTTCGCTTATCAACGAAGCCGCCACGTACACCGGCACCGCCGAAGCATTTTGGGATGAGAAAATCGAGCCAGTGTTGGCCGAGGTGGAATCACTCATTCACGGCATTCGTCTCGACATGGCGGGTTGAGGGTCAAACCATGCGAAAAGACGATTACTACCGCGACCCGGAATGGCGGCTTCGGGACTGCGATCCGGAATACAGCGAACCACGATGGTCCCGTGCCGCTTCGATTGTCGTGATGATGATCGTGGTCGCGCTCTTGCTCGGCTTCGCGTTCGGCTCAATCTGCTTTGGTGGTGACGGCATTTCTCAATCGACGTGTCGCATACTCTGCATCGACCATGAAACTGGCTTGTGCCTCGGGGCCGGCTCGGGAGTGCTGGTCTCGAAAACCGCCGACAGCGGGACCGTGGCGACGGCGAGACACGTCGTTTACGACAAGGAACACCCCGCAGCCCGCTTGCTGGTCGTGTTCCCACAATCGGACGGCTTCGCCTACGTGGCCTGGGGCGCGTTCTATGCTCGCGAGGATGATGGTCCGGATATTGCGCTCTTGACGATTGACCCGCCCGTGGACATTGCCCCACGGCCGATTGCGTGGCGTATTCCCGAGCCCGGCGAAAAAGTCTGGCAGAGCGGATACGGCAACCATAACGAGCGGCCCCGCGAATACTGGTCACACGTCTTGCCGCTCACGCAAGTCGATCAGCATGGCGGCAAATCAACTTGGACAACCCCCGGAATGCTCTTGCTGGATCATCACACGCGCCACGGCGATAGTGGGGCTCCGATCATCGACGCCACGGGGCACGTCATCGGCATCACCTCTGGCGGCGACGGCTGGGAATATCACGCAGGCCGGCGAACTGGGCGACGCGATCCCATCGGCTATCACACGTCCCTGGGCGAGCAAACGGAAATCAAAGCCGCAATTCTCGATCACTCAATTTTGGTAACACCCTAATGTTTTACTTTCAAATCATCATGGGCGGCATGGCCGCGTTGCTAGTCGGCTCGGTGCTGCTACCGAAGTTTAAGGCATGGCAGGCGAGCAAAGCGGCCGGCACGCAAATGACACTATTCAATTCGCCGAACGTGATTCAAGGGCAAATCGTTGACACGTCGCCAGAAGCTCGGCTGCGAGATGCGCTCAAGCTCTTGACCTGTTACGTCGCTTGTGAAGTCGATGACGCGAATGAGCAAAACGTCGCCCTCGAAGCGTGCCGCACGCTCAAGCGTATCACCATGATGCCGTTGCCGAGCGCTCGCGGCGACAAGGTGGTCGAGGATCAAGCAAAGATTCTCGCCGCCGTGAACGCCTACCACGCCGCCGCCGACAAAATCACCGCCGTAGGTTAATCCATGTCGAACACGTTCAAAATCTTTGCTGCCGTCGCACTGGCCGTCGCGGCCGTGTTCGCGCCGAAACTGCCATCGTCCAATCTTGGCAAGTTATTTCAATCGCAGCCCGTCGCGGTGCCAGGCGAGGTGGTGATCGACCACGAATTGCAATTGCGATTGGTGTGCGCGGCGATGGCCGAACGACTCCCCGACAACGAAAAGCTCAATACCACGAATCGGCTTGTGGATTATCTCGACACGGCTTTTGGTGAGGCGTTTGTCGGAACCACGTCGCCGGTGGCCATCGGTGCGATCCGTGAGGAAATCGTCAAGGCGCTCGAATTTGGCGACACGTCGAAGCCGATCACCCAAGCCGAGCGTGTGACCGCGGCGAATATCCTCGCTAAGTATGCAAAGGAGCCGACGCCATGAAAGTCTACGTCGCTGGAATTCAGTTTGACGACAAGCCGTGGTCTCTGCTTGGTGTGTTCGACACCAAGGAACAAGCTCACGACGCCTGCACGCACTGGCGACATTTCTATGGCGAGTGCGAATTGAATCAACGGCTGCGCGACGATGCGCCAGAACCATGGCCGGGATTTACATTTCCCATTGCAGCGCCGCCAGAGCCGCGGAGCGAGCGCTTTCCCGATGAACATAATTGCCCACGCGGGGCCGAGAGTGGTCAAGTTGGCGAATCATTTTGGCGAACAAACGATACGTGCCATTACTGCGGCAGTTTGAATCCCACGCTCTTTCTCGAACGACTTCAAGCCGACGACGTGCGGATCATTCCTACCGACAAAGACTACAAAGTTTATGTCGAGGCTACCGGCGGCGAATCGCTTGGCTACGCGAAATTTTATTTCCAACATTTTTCGTCAAAGCAACAGAAACAATTCATTGAACTGCTCAATGCTGGCCGTGTGAAATTCGGTGAGCCCGGTCATTTTTACGTCGATCCTTTTTTCATTGCAAGGAAGGTTTGATGAGTCACGGCGTCCCCGAAAATTACGGTTGGGTTCCCGATCCGGCATTGGCCGAGTCGCTGGCCGAGGATTCGATTGCGCGCCATGGGGCCACGTCACTCGACGATTTGCCGGTGAATCTCGACAAGCCGGCGATCATCTATCGAGCCGCCGCACGGGTGCTCGCTGGCAACCGCCGCTACATCGACAATCACGGCTTGCTGCTGGCACTCTCGCAAGGGGGCCACGGAAGTTGCATCGGCTTCGGCCAAGCTCGGATGATTCTTATGACCCTTGCCGCTGGCAAGTACATGCGCGGTCTCGAAATCGACTGGCCAACCGACGCCAATGGACTCCCAATCTCAATCTCCCCGTCGTGGTGCTATGGGGCCGCTCGCACCGCGGCGAACAACCTTGGCCGGTGGGAAGGGGCCAGCGCCGCCGGCGCGGCCAAAGCCACCGAAGAAATGGGCTGGGTCTGGGAAAAGCAGTACGACAATTTCGACATTCGCACATACCGCGAGGAAGATTGCAACACTTGGGAAGCCCAGGGCGTCCCAAAAGTCTCGCTCGCGTATGCCGACGACAATTTGCTCAAGGGCCGGATGCGACTCACGCACGTCAACCAAGCCGTGGCGCTCTGCCAAGCCGGCTATGCGTTCAATATCACGGGACCGGGCAAACCGGACGGCGTGACCCGCGGCGAGTACGGCGAACTCTACTCGGGCAACCGCCGTTGGTCTCATAGCATGACGGGCGGGATTTGCTACGTGGTCTACAAGATTCGACCGGGCAAGGTGTTTCGCGGGCTCGGCATTCTCAATTCGCACGGCAGCAAAAAATACAAGGGGCCTAAGGGCGCGCTCACCGGCGATCTCCCCGACGGCGCGTATATCTCGCCGCTCAATGAAGTGCAGGAAGCCATCGACCGTCGGGACTGTTGGTGTAATTTCGAGCTAGACGGCTTGCGGCCCGCACAACGCAATTGGGAACGGAAGGTGGCCGCATGATGCGCAAACTTACAATCCTGATCGCCATTCTCATTCTGTGCGGCTGCCAAGCGATCATGCCCCGCGGCCCCGAGCTGGAGCGCGCCCGATCCGCGGTCGCCGTCGCGTTGGCGGAAGCCACGACCGGCGTGGTGGTTTGGGATGGGCCGTTGCCGTTGGAACCGCCAGCCGTCGACACCGATGAAACACCGAATAATTATCAGCAGGACGATTTGCAACAGGCAGGGGCCAGTAACTCACGCGCTGCAAATGAAAGCGGTGAGCGCCCTGCCGGAGACGAATGCCCTGCTGATTTTTCCACCCACTGGCAGACCGATCATGCCGCCGCCGTGAAGCTCGCCCGTGAGACCGGCAAAATCCTCTGGATTCACATTTACAACGACGATTGCCTGCCCTGCGTCGTGGTCGCGAAGTTGTTTACAGAACCACCGATTGTCACTCGGGTGGAGTCGCAATTCATTGCGATGCAAGTCCATCGTCACCAAGGCGCGGGGCCGGCCATCGTTTCCGCCTATAAAGTTGGCGGTAATGATCCGGTCGATCTGTTCGTTTATCCCGACGGCACTTATTTGCGCTACGTGGGTGGCCACGATAATGTCGCCGATCTCTTGGGTCGATTCGACGGCCCGACAGAATTTGCCGAGCAAGCCAACTGGCCGAGTTATCCGACCGAAGGCAATCGACCTTGGACGCTCAACGGCCGCACGGTTGGCGTCGACCATTTGTTGACGCACCGCAATCATCGCGGCAAGTTTAGCCGCGAGTGGCTCGAATCCTTGTCGGCGCAGGCGCTGGCCGAGCTACATAGTGATGACCACGAAAACACCGTCCGCTGGGAATTTGTCCCGCCGGTAGCCAAATAACTCCAAGAAAAAAACATGCGCGAACTTATAAGCCACAAAGTCAACGGACTCAATGAATCGCTTACGATTCGCGTTACCGATGAACGCGGACCCGCCAACGCGAATCATCGGTACATTATTGACGGGCCAATGCAGGAGGTTGGTTATCCCAAGTTTCGTTGCGACATCAATTTTCAAAACGGACCAATTGCCGAAGCCGGTGAAAACGGCATCAGCAACGAAGCTCTGCTCGCGGTTGTCGAGGATCGTTTGGTTGGCTTCCAGGCCGGCGAGTATGCTTGTCGCGAAAATGCCGTCGCGCTCACGAAAATTCAGGAAGCCATGATGTGGCTTCAGAAACGCACGCGGGACCGAATCGCCCGTGGTGTTGAAGGCACCAACATGATTTGATTTTTACACCGAAAGTAGTTCAACTCTTTTTCCAATTGAAAGGAAACCTTACCATGAAAACTCCACTTGTGCTTTTGATCGCAGCCGCGTGCTGCCTACTCGCCGCTTGTTGCGGAATGCTCCCCACCGATACGACCGCCCAAGCCATCGACACTGCGAACGTCGCCGACACGCCGCAACTTGTGCCGTCCGATACGATTGGCCGGCTCGCCGAACTCGACACCTCAGTTATCCCCGAAGCTCCCACGCTGGCCGAGCCCGAGAACCCGAGCGCCGAGAGTGCCGCGAAAAGTTGCCCGAGCTGCCCGGCGAGCACCTCCAGCACGGCAAGTCGTTCAAGCAACAGTCGCGCACGATCTGCCCGCGGCGAGAATCGTGATTTCATTCTGTTCGATGGCGACGGCCACTTAATTGATCGAAGGGCCGACGCGGCTGCGGCGCGGGGTGATGCCCGCGAGGGTCGTTGGTTCCCCGGTAAATTCGTACTCCGCACTGGTTGGGGAACCGTCAAAGTGGCTACTGGCGTCAACCGTCGGCAACATCGCCGCGCCAATGGTGGCGGGGTGTTTCGTTGTCGTTGCTCGTAAACCCATGATGGGTGGAACCCGGCACGGCGGCATGAGGCCCAACCGTGCCGGGGATTTTTTCTAAGAAGTGATGACACGAATGGATGCACATATGATAACCTTCGCCTATCTGAAGCTCGCCGTCAGTTCGATAGGCATGGCGTTGTTGCTCGCAGTGGACTCGCCGAACGTGCAAATCGACCAGCGGGCCTTGTTGATTTGCATGTTAGCCGCGTTCGGTGGTGGCGCTAGTACCCAGCTTCGCACGGCTGATAAGCGCAAGCCGACCAAAAAGGTGATCGCCGGAGAAATGATTATTAGCAGTGCCAGCGGAATTGGAGTTTTGTGGGCCTGTGGTGGCGTTGTGAATTACCTTGCGTTGTTTGGGAGCGTGGCGGTGGGCATGGGGGGCAGTGTCGCATTTCTGGCGATGGCCAAGCAACTTTTCCCCAACTGGTTCAAAGAGGTGCCCAATGAAAATCCTTGACAAGTATTCATGCGGCGACATGACGTGCCAGGATCGTGTTCTAATGGTCAATAAACGGAGTTTTGTCACGCTCATCGTTGTGATTTTTCTGTTGGTGCTTGTGCTAATTGGCGGACTGATGGACGTTGTGCGGCGGGTCAAATCTAACAGTGCCAAAATCAGAAAAATCGAAACGACGGTGCTTGAGAATCAGGAACTCATTAAGCTCAGGGCCGAACAACCGCCAGTGGAACAGCCGTGAACGACACTTACACCGATGGGCTGTTGGCGAAAGTGGTGACGCACCTGAGGTGGCTGGCTCCGCACGTCGCAGAACAAAAGTCGGCGAAACTGTTGAAGGAATGTGCGGATTGTATTGCCGAGTTGCGAGCCGAGTTGAAAGCGCACAGCAATGAGAATAATTATGCTTGATATTTTTACCAACTGAACCCGCAAGCGAAGAAATCAAATCATGAGCGATCGCGCAGCCATCGACGTAGGCTTGGACGAACACCGCGAATTCCGCGCGCAGTGGCGGCGATTGAAGATTCAGTGGCGTGACGACTCCCCACGCAGCGGCCGGCATCGGCGGTTTCTGCGCGCACACGTCATCGACCAAGCCACCGAACTCATCGACGCTGGCGACACCGACGCCGACGTGATTACCGATAAGATTGCCGGCAATCCGCTCACCACGTTCATCATCACCGAGGCTGTCAAGCTGCTCATCAAATTGATCGTCCAATTCATCCTCAAGCGACGCGGGCTGTTGCCCGAGGAAAGCGGGGTCACCGATGGCTAAAACAATTGGCGTCTATATCGGTGCCCCCGCGCTAGTCAACTTGACCTACGCGCGGCGCGAAAGCGTCGTGATGACGATTACGGTCTATTCGGACGCGCTCAAAACGACCGCTTACAACTTGACCGGCTGCGAAGTGTACGGCAGCGTGCGGAAGGCCGACGGCACGGAATTGTTGGTGGCGCTCGCTCCCGAAATCCCCACGCCGGCCAACGGTCAAATTCTCGTCGACGCCCTGGTCGAGGAATCCGCCGCCGCGCAAGCTGCCAGATGGGATATTCTCCTCGTGCTGCTTTCGGGCGAACGGGTTTATATCGTCAAGGGCCAATTCAAAATCAACCCGTCGATCACGCAGTTGGGGGACAGTGAGGTCTTGGTCCCCACGGGCGTTGACCTGCAAGAGCGTGTTGATTTGGCTTACGGTGGCAATGGCCGCATCACACTGCCGTTTGGTCAGTCGAATATCACCACAACACTTCTCCTAGACAACAAAGAAAGCCTGGTTATTCAAGGCCATGGTGCCTATCGTGATTTACCCACAGCTTTCCGCGGTTCCTTTAGCCAGATCATGGCTAACGCGGCCGGCTTCACGGACCCTATGGTGAAAGTTCGCGGGACGCACACGCATTGGCATGATTTAGGTCTCTCCGGCGACGACCGCAACAACTCGATTGGCGGGCAACCGAGCGCTGGTTTCTTGATTGCTTATGACGCGGGTTTGGGGGCCGGCAAGCACACGTTTAACAATGTTTCCGTGGAACGTGTCTCCGCCGCTTTCCAATGCGGGGAAGTCTACAACGACCCCGCTTGCGATACCCTAAGTGTCTCCAACTCCCGCGTCTACAACTGCCGGAAACTTCTGTTAGTCAAAAACTCTCAATGTCTCGCTACGCAAATCGAACATTGCTATTTCGCGTCGGCGGATACGTCCGCAGGTCGACCAGTCGTGTTTCATTACGAAACTGGGGGAGATTTAACCTCTAACCAGAATACGATTCTTAGTAAGTCCGACATCTTGAGACTCTCGCAACTGCAAACGGACGGAACTTATCAAACGGGACACAATGCGGGATTGTTCCGCTTGAACTTCGGCAAGGAAGATACCGTCGCCGCAGGTTGCTCCGTTTTGAACGTCGACCAGACCGCCGCCGGCAAAGACTTTATGCCCGTGGAAGTCGTCGCCTTTCAGATGCTCATGTCGGGCGCGGGGGCGGATTCCTACGTGACCTCTGGCGATATGTTCGCCATTCTTGGCGGTGGCTGCACCCTTGTCCTCGATCAATGCAAAATCACGGTCGATGCCCGTAACAGCATTGAATGGCATACCAGCGATTCCACGGGTGGCCTCACGAATCTCGATATTTGGGGCGGGCGGTTTATCTCCATGACCGATCTGATCGAATTGCTGCGCCCCTCAACGTCCGACGGCCCCCTCTATTTCAATTTTCACGGTGGCTCGAAAGGTAGCGGCGGTATACATTTACCGGCTTACTCTGGCGTTATCTTGGGAGATTTGTAATGCACTATCCTATTCCGCCGGCCAATAATGGCACAATCGACATAACGGGTGATGAACGCGGGGAATCCGTGGTTGTGGCGAATAGTGCTGCCGCCCTGACGTGGTTGCTCCCCACGGTGACGGCCGCCATGCCAATTGGGGGCACCATTGGCGTGACGAACATCCTTGGCGGTGCCATCACCGTCCGCGATCCTGGCAACACCACGACCCTGGGCGTGGTCGCGGCCGGCACGATCAGCAGTTTCATTCTCGCTGGAAGTGGAGTTTGGTCAGCAGAATGAGCACAGAGGGACAAACATGGCACTAGAATTAAGCAATCAAGTCTTTTTGGTTTCTAGCAGCACGGCGGTTATGTATCCAGCTTCCGGGGCACATGGCTGTTGCTTCTGGTTTTACATGCCTGCGACCGTCTCCGCTCAAATGACTTTGGTGGAGTGGACGAATGGCACGGATAGTAGCCGATTAACCTTTAGTCTTGATACATCAAAGAGACTTGTCCTCTCTGGCTCAACCTCATTAGGAGTTGCCGGAAGTGTAACATCTGCCGCTCTGGCTACTGGTTGGCATTTCTTGGCAGGCGGTGGGGGAGCCGTCAACTCTGCCTTGATCTACTCGATTGATGGTGGTTCAACATTCGTATTAGGGTTTATTAACCGACCTAGTACAGCCCTGACGGAATGGAACGTCGGGCGGAAAGCCGACGGGACGGAAATCTGCACTGGTACTAAGATAATTTACTATTTTGTGGGAGCCAGCGCTGTCTCCGGGGCAGAAATCACGAATATCTACAATGGGGGCGTGGCAATTAATCCAACGGCATTGGCCGATGGGGAGACCGCTGTTGTTCCCTTTATCAATGACATGCTCGCCACGACCGGCACCGTCGCCTTTGCTTGTGGAGTTGAACCAACTTTTGTTAGTGATACGGATGTACGTGGTGTAGCTTGGACGGCTTCCGCCATTCAAACCATGCCAAGTATCCGCAACGGGGATGTGCTGTTTACCAATGCTAACTTTGATCTGCTGATGTTTTCTGACTCCTTTGGTGTTCCCGCTACTTCACGGCTGGCTTACCACTTAGCTAATGAGTTAGCACGAGCGGCAGGCTACCCCATCAAAAAACTATTACAGGGTTATCGCACTGGAGCTTCCGCTTCTGGAAATCCTATCGTGGCCGTGCTAGCGGATTTAGTAGGAACTATCGTAGATGATACCAACAACTATGGTTGGGAGAACGACGGAACTCCGATTCAAATGGCAATGCCGCTAGACGAAGGTATCGAGGTCATCGCGGAGGATGCCGTAGAATCGGCCAAGTATCTCACGCTCCAATTCAGAAATCCTGGCACCTACACGGGACCAGTCACAACTTGGATTCAGTCCGGGGATACCTTGACCGTCAATCCCATTTTGCGAGTACCCACGGCCAACGGAGTGACGGTTTACCAATTACAGGATAGCAATGGCGATACTAGCGAAAGATCGGTATTGGGTTCAGCAGGGATTCCCACCCCACAAGGGAGTTTCCCACTAACTGTTGACGTAAGCGGCGGTCGGGACTTAGCCATCAGACCTGACACCGGATCGTGGACTACCTCCCTGACCCCTGATGGCGCTTGGTTGGATTTCGTCGGAGTGGTCGGCAACAATACCTCACGGGGCAAGGGGATTGGGTTTGGTTCCGTGGCAGGCTCAAGTTGGAGCGTGTCCGGCCACAATGTCAACGCGACTTCCAGCGGGGGAACACCCAAGCAGTACACGGATGCGGAAATCCAAGGAGTGATTGAGGCTTTCTATCACCCCCAAAGAAAACTAATTTTCTGTTTGAGTATCGCCACGGAATCCTCGATGCAGACCCCCGTGGAAACTTGGATTACCCGGTTGGCTACTCGCTGTGCTAACTTAGGTATTACTAACTATGGGGTTTTGCTGATTTCCCAATTCTGCCATAACTTAGGTGGCGGGGATGCTGATGGCAACGCGGATCGCAATGGGGCTAGGAACGCGGCGATTGCTTTTGATACTATCGCCCAAGCCAACCCATTAGTTTGCCATGTCTCACTCTACAAGCTGTTGAACGGCAGCTACTTCCACACGGCAGCGGGGTTCACTGGGGCGGTCGACGACAACGACGCTAATGGACCACAGCAAAAGTTTCTCGCGGATTACGACACGCTCTATGGGACAACTTACGCGACTACGCCAGGAAGAACCATGCTTGATAGCTCTAATTTGCATCTGAACAGCTTGGAAGCCCCGCAGTTCATGGCGGAAGTTATTGCCCGCGAGATTTTGGCCAACGCCAGCACGGAACCAACCGGCAACGCCTTCACCCAACAACAATTACTCATTCCCTCTGCCGCATAAAGGAACCCACGTCATGGATCGCGCCTATCACAGTCACACATTTACCATTCCCAATACCGGGACGGCCCCCACGACCGACCTGGACGGCTCGGCGTCCGACGGCGCGATGTTCGTCGGTGATAGGGCCTTTGGGTCCGTGTTGTTCCCCGCCGCGATGACCGGCACCAAACTGCTGGTGCAACACAAATATGCCGCCGACGGCACTTGGGTGGCAGCCACCAATCCCGTCGATGGGGTGCAATACGAAGTTTTGAAGCAACTTAGCAAGAGTTGTCGCATTCCCGACGCTGCGTTCGGAGCGCCCTACATGCGATTGGTTTCTGATGCCGCCGAGGGCGCGGATCGTTCCTTTACCGTTCACCTCCAAGCGTAATCGCGCTTGGCGTCACTTTTGTTTTTTCTAAATTTTGAGGCAAACCATAACCTTGAGGCAAACCATGTCCAACGAAGTAGTAGAACGACAAAATGAGCTATTTACGCTCACCGACAATTTCAAGCAAGCGCTCGACGATTGGCAGGCCGACGATACATTGCTCGGCATTCCCATCGGCGGGGCCTTCTGGGTCGCCGCCGACCGATTGATCGCCGCCTTTACCGACGGTCTCTTGCCCGCATCATGTCGACGGTTGGCCGAAGCCGTGTCCCAATTCGCGCCCGCATGGCTGGTGTTCCGCGACCAAGCGACGGTCTCCAACGATCCGAACGCGATGCCGACCACCGACGCGATGA